>OHOP01000069.1_pt1 | contig 90799 bp, 84 predicted proteins | sample 1569821 | NCBI WGS metagenome assembly OHOP01 (sample SAMEA3879527, study PRJEB24766) | human gut metagenome | biome: human-associated habitat; feature: feces | place: USA | collected 1985/1987
CCATGACCGGATCCAGCAAAAACAGGGGCGGCCGGAACATTTCCACGAATTCCCGTACAATGTCGATCTGCTCTTCATTTCCTAAGAATCCACAGTATAACCCATCGAAGGTAAGTCCCAGTTCGCCCCACACTTTTATATAATCTCGCATATGAGAGGTATAGTCATCAAAATGGCAGAGAGGAAATCCCAAATGGTTCGATAAAACAGAAGTAGGCACAGGGCATACCTGTACCTTCATTACGCTGATCACGGGCAGGGACACGGTCATGCCCTGATTGCCGGAGCCGGACACGATGACCACCGGCATCTCGCAGCCGTTCATCCGTGCGTCCGAGCCGGCGGCCGCCCATGCCCGCGCCTGTGTCGCCCAGTCCTGACTGCTCTCCAGCAGGGTGGAGCCGATGTTGGCGCCCCAGCTGTTTCGCAGCCCCTCGGCGGCGATGGCGGTGTTTTTCTCGATCTGCCGTCCCACCGTGGGCAGGATGGCGTCTATAGGTACAGTTTCGGCGAATGTGATGATGTCTCTGACGTTCAGCACGGACTTGTCCTGTAAATGGTCCTCGGCGTTGCCGGTGACGGGCAGCTCCCGCAGGATATCTCCGTCCCGCTCCATGTAGATGATGTTCGTGTGGTTGTTGGCCACCCGCACGCAGGCGTGGTGCCCCTCCCGCCAGCCGGTGAGCTTGATGTCCAGCAGACACGGCGTTTCGGGACAGGTCACGCGGATGTCGGTGCTGTCCAGATACGTCTGGATGGCAGCCACATCCGCCTCCGTCACGTTGGCGATGACCTGAAGCTCTGCGTCGGCGTCGCCGGCCACTATGCCCACGGCGATGGCGGCGTCGATGCCCCGGCGTCCTCCTGTGTTGGGGACGACCACGGACTTCACATTCTTCAGGATGTTCCCGCTGATCTCAGCCAGGATCTTTTCCGGTTTTCCGCCCAACACCTCGCGCAGTTTTGCGGCACAGTACGCGACGGCGATGGGCTCTGTACACCCTGTGGCCAGCAGGAGCTCCTCCTGCAGTATCGCCGTGTAGGCGGCGATCTTAGAGTCGTTCAGCATCACACATTCTCCTTTGTTCAGTTGTTGTATTCTATCGGCCCTTCGGCCGGATAGCCCTTCTTTACAGTGCGGGCACGTCATCCTCCTGCTGCACCCAGTCCTGCACGTCCACGACCTCAAATTCCGTATCCGTTTTCCGTATGACCACCTTGCTGATACCCGCGTTGATCACCTGCCTGCGGCACATGGCGCAGCTGGTGGCGTCGCCCAGCAGCTGCCCGGTCCGGCCGTCCCTGCCCACCAGATACAGCGTGCTGCCCACCATATCCCGGCGGCTGGCGGAGATAATGGCGTTGGCCTCGGCGTGTACGCTGCGGCACAGCTCATACCGCTGCCCCCGGGGCACCTGCATGGCCTCCCGTGTGCAGAACCCCATGTCCACGCAGTTCTTCCGTCCCCGCGGCGCGCCGTTGTAGCCGGTGGAGATGATCTCGTCGTTCTTCACGATGATGGCACCGTACACCCGGCGCAGACAGGTGGCGCGCTCCAGCACCGTCTCCGCAATATCCAGATAGTAGTTTTCCTTGCTGATGCGCCCCATAGCTGCGTCTCCTTGCACTGTATTCTATCAATTATTATAATACATGGCGCCCATCCCTGACAAGCGGCGTTTTTCCCCGCGATACTCGTCGATACGCTGAAATTCCGCGCCAAAAACTATGCAAATAGCCGGGTGCCTGCGCTGCGGCAGCATAAAAGGACGGCCTTGCAGCCGTCCTTTTCCCTCCTGCGCGGTCACTCCGCGTTTTTGAATACCGTCTCCGGCGCCGTGATGACCACCCGCGTGTTGTCCGCCACCGACCCGGTGAGGAACGCATTGCCGCCCACCACCGAGTGCTCGCCGATCACCGTCTCGCCGCCCAGAATGGAGGCACCGGAGTAGATAGTCACATAGTCGCACACTGTGGGGTGCCGCTTTCCCGGCAGGCTGGCATGGCCCGCCCGGGGGGACAGTGCGCCCAGCGTCACACCCTGATACAGCTTCACATGGCTGCCGATCACCGTCGTCTCGCCGATAACGATGCCTGTGCCGTGGTCGATGAAGAACCACGGCCCGATCTGCGCGCCGGGGTGGATGTCGATACCCGTCCGGCTGTGGGCGTACTCCGTCATCATCCGGGGGATCATGGGAACCTGCCGCAGGTACAGCTCGTGGGCAATGCGGTATACGAAGATGGCGAACAGCCCCGGATAGGCGAAAATGATCTCCTCCTTGTCCGCCGCTGCCGGATCGCCGTCAAACGTGGCCTCAATGTCCGTCATCAGTGTCTGCTGTATGCGGGGCAGCTGCTCCAGTATCTCGTGGGTCAGCGCCGCCGCGGCAAAGGCCTGGTCCTCCGGCAGCGCCAGCTCCACCTGTGCCGTCAGCGCCGTCTCGATACGCTCCAGCAGCAGTGCGGCGTAGTTCTCCGGCGGCAGCGCCATCAGCTGCGCGTCACCGAAATATGCCGGGAACAGCAGCCGCCGAAACTCCTTGATGATGCCGATGATGGCACCCCTGTCCGGCAGCCGCAGCTTTTTGCCGTACAACGGCACCGCCGCGTGTGTCATATTTTCCGCCATCGCCTTGGCGATCTCCGCGTTGGAAGTCATAGTCCTTGTCTCCTCTCAAAATAAAACGGCGAAGGATGCGCCCGCATCCTCCGCCGCCTGTGTGTACAGGTATCACGGCCCGCTTACAGGGCCTTTTCAGCAGAAAACGCACAGCGCCCATGGGCACGACAACACACGCCCGCGCAGCAGGCGGACGTACAACAGACGCAGTTTATGGTGAGCAGCGTGCTGTTCATGCGTTTTCTCCTTCTCCGGAAATCTTACATAACATTATACTGTCCCGTCCCGCGCAAAGTCCATTGTCACCTTTCACAAAAACCATACCATACCGGTGGGAATTTTGCATATTCCCGCCGCCATCCGGTTCCGCCATGTCGGCGGCTGTCAGTTTTTCACAAAAATTTAGCGCTTTTAATTGCGAAAGTATGGTCTATCTAACGGTTGACTTCTGTACCCCGCGGCGTTAAGATAACGCCAACATAAAAAACAGCCGACCACCGGCGGAAAGGAGACCCCACATGGCACGTCACATGATGCAGCGCGATATGCTTCATAACGACATGGCCGCGAACCATGCCGCTGTCTCCTATTATGCCGGCACCAGCTCCGTCTGGGGCTTTTATTGGTACGCCTATTTTACCTCCCGATACCAAACGCCGGCTGTAAAGAATTGAACCCGTTTTCCATTTCCCATGTGTGTGAAGCGGCTTCGTCTTTCAGACGGAGCCGCTTTTCAATTTACCCCACCATCCCTGTTGCCCCCTATTTCAAAACAAAAGGAGAAGAAAATCATGACTGCAATCATTTCAGCGGCTGTCATCTTCGTGGTGTTCGCCGTAGGAGACATGATCTCCGCGAAAACAAAGGCTATCGTATCCATGCTGCTGGTGGCCTCCGTCGTATTCCTGGCAGGCTTCTGGACCGGTGTTTTCCCCACCACCCTGTTTGCTGACTCCACCCTTCTGAGCATGGCCGGCCTGCTGGTCACCATGCTGCTGGTGCACCTGGGAACCACCATCCGGCTCCGCGACTTCGGCGCCCAGTGGCGCACCGTCATCATCTCCGCCGTGGCCTGCATCGCCATCTCTGCTGCCGTGTTCTTCATCGGCCAGCTGATCATCGACCGCGGCTTCGCTCTGGTGGGCGCGCCCATTCTCTCCGGCGGCGTTGTCGCCACCCTGACCATGCAGGATATGGCCAACAAAGCCAACCTGCCTGACCTGGCGGTGTTCGCCACCCTGGTCATGTGCGCCCAGGGCTTCGTGGGCTACCCCGTGGCCTCCCTGTGCCTCAAGAGCGAGGCCAAGCGCATCAAGACCCAGATCGACGCCGGCACGCTCCAGGTGGACGCCGGTGCCGCCGCTGCCCAGAACGCCGCCGCTGCCCGCAAGAAGCTGATCCCCGCCCTGCCCGATAAGTACAACACCCCCAACGCCATTATCGCCAAGGTCATTCTGGTGGCGCTGCTGTCCGTGTGGGTGTCCAGCCTGTTCCACGATGCCGTTAACAAGCTGGTCTGGTGCCTGATCTTCGGTGTGCTCTGTAAGGAGCTGGGCTTCCTGGATGAGGACGCCCTGGGCAAGGCCCACGCCACCGGCATCGTGATGCCCATCATCACCCTGTCCATCTTCACCAATCTGGCCTCCGCGACCCCCGAGATGGTGGGCGGCATGGTCAAGCCCCTGCTGGTCTGCGTGGTCATCGGCACGGCGGCCTTCTCCGTCGTCTCCATCCTCGTGGGCAAGATCTTCGGCTACAGCTGGCAGATGTCCGTGGCCATCGGCAGCTCCTGCCTGTTCGGCTTCCCCGGCACGGTCATCATCTCCAACGAAGTCTCTGAGTCCACCGGCACCACCGCCGAGGAAAAAGCCGCCATCAACGCCCAGATCATGCCCAAGATGCTGGTGGCCGGCATGGTCACCGTGTCCATCACCTCCGTACTGGTGGCCGGCGTTATGAGCAGCTGGCTGTGAGCCCGGCTCATTTGAAAGGAGTGCTTTTCCATGTCTGATATTCGTTCCTTCGTCGATACCATCTTCGACGAGTTGGTCTCTATCCGCCGCGATATCCATGCCCATCCGGAGCTGGGTATGCACGAGGTCCGCACCTCCGCCCTCATCCGCAGTGAGCTGGAGAAAATGGGCGTGGACGAGATCCGGCAGCCTCTGCCCACCGCCGTGGTGGCTTTGATCCACGGCAAGAAGGGTCCCGGCAAGTGCGTGGCGCTCCGCGCCGATATCGACGCCCTGCCCGTTCACGAGGAGACGGGGCTGCCCTTTGCCAGCGAGACCGAGGGTATTATGCACGCCTGCGGCCACGATCTGCACACCACCATGCTTCTGGGCGCCGCCAAGACGCTGTGCCATATGCGCGACCAGTTCACTGGCACCGTCAAGCTGATCTTCGAGCCCAGCGAGGATCTGATGCCCGGCGGCGCACGGGCACTGGTGGCAGCCGGGGTCATGGAGAACCCCCATGTGGATGCCATCTTCGGCCAGCATGTCTGCCCCTCCGAGAATGACTCCGTGGGCCGTATGCAGCTCTATAAGGGCTACTTCACCAGCGCGGTGGACCTGTTCCACATCAGCGTTCACGGCAAGAGCGGCCACGGCGCTGCACCCCACACCGCCCGTGACGCCATCGCCTGCGCCGGCTACCTGATCACCGTCCTCCAGACCGTGGTCTCCCGCCGCATCGACCCCATGGATACCGCCGTGCTGACGGTGGGCACTATGTCCGGCGGCGACGCCGTCAACATCACCGCCGGCGAAGCGCGGATGGTGGCCGTCCTCCGCAGCTTCAGCGACGCCGGCCGCGACACCGCCATTCAGGAGGTCCGGCGCATCTGCAAGGGCATCGGCATCGCCTTCGACTGCGACATCGAGGTCAATTTGGAGGAGGGCTACGCGCTCCAGTACAACGACCCCGCCATGATCGACCTGGTCAACAAGGCCGTCACCGCTGCCGGCGGCAAGGCGGAGTTCATCGACAAGCCCTTCTCCGGCAGCGAGGACTTCAGCTTCTTCGGCAAGCTCACCGGTACCCCCTCCGCCTTTATGATGGTCGACGCCGGCCGCGGCGAGAACGCTGTCTCGCTCCACAACGGCAAGATCGTGTTCAACGAGGAGGTCATGAAGCACGGCGTTACCGGCCTGGCCGCCATCGCCGTCGAGTACCTGAACCAGTAATTCTCCTATTTGTTTCCTCACAAATTGGTATAACAGAAGCGGGAGACCTGCACAGCAGGCCTCCCGCTTCCCATTATTCCTCCACCGGCAGCGCCAGCCGCGAGCAGTACCGCCGCGTCTCGATCTCCCGCCCCGTGTACGGCGCCACGATGCCCAGCACCCGCGGCGCGCCGGCGGGCTTCAGCCCCCGCGCCTTTACCTCCCGCCCCAGCGTCAGCCACGCCTCGCCCACGCCGCTGTAATCGCCGTAGTACAGCACCGACAGCACCCGGCACGCCTCCAGCGTCACCGCGTCCGCCGCCGCCCGGTTCTTCCGCACCGGCACGCACACCCCGTAGCGGCACGGCTCCTGCCCGATGTATCCCTCCAGATAGTCCGTGCGCTCCGATATGGTGAACAGCGGCTCGTCCGACAGCACGCACCCCTTCCGCACGCACGCCCCATAGAAGTCGTACATATCCCGGTATCGCTCCGCCGTGGTCAGCCCCTTGCACCACCGTATCCGGCACGTAACCGCCGGCAGCTCCATCATCTGCACCGACAGGCTCTCGCCCTCCGTCGCCCGCAGCCGCATCTCCTCCACGCTCCGCTGCAGGTCCCGCAGCCGCGTTTCCAGCGCCTCCAGCAGCACCTCGGCCTCGCCGCCCTGCGCGAAATAGTCCGCGATCTCCTTCGACCCCAGCCCCATGGCCTTGAATTTCTCGATCTGCATGATCCGCGCCACGTTGTGGTTGTCGTAGTACCGCCGCCCGCTGTCCGGCGCGGTGAACACCGGCGTCAGCAGCCCGCGCTCCTCCATCCGCATCAGCGTGCTCCGCGACAGTCCGCAGGCCCGTGCCGCCTCCGTGATCTGAAAAAACTGTTTTGTGTTCTCCGCCATAAAAAATCCCTCCTGACCCCTTGCTTCGTTCACAGGTGAACGGGTTATACTTCCATTATAAGGAAAAACCCATTAAAGTCAACACTGGAGGTGCACATGTGCACCTCTGTCTTCGCCTTGGCGAAGACAGATACCCGTGCCCCACTGGAAAGACCCCGATATTTGAGAGGAGCGTACATCATGAACCACAAAAAACTACTCCTGACCCTGACCCTGTGCCTGTGTGCCCTGCTCTGCATGGTGGTCACCGCCTCCGCGTCGGAAGTGCAGGGGCACAGTCACCCCGTCTGCGGCAAGACACATATCGACATCGGCAACCATACCGGCACCTGTGAGGCTGTTACCTGGACAGCTTGGGACGGCAATGATATGGATGCCGGAACTGGAGATATACAGCTTACCACTGGTCACTATTACCTCTCCGATAATGTAACTCCCACATCAACAATACACATTGTTGGGCAGGTATGTCTCTGCCTAAACGGTTGTACCCTAAGCTATTCGGGGCTTGTGTCCAGTGATAGTGACAGTATTGGTGGCATGATATTGTTGGATGACAGAGCTGTGCTGAACATCTGCGATTGCAAAGGCGGTGGCAGTATCGTGTACAATTATGATAGCAGTACTTGGCGAAAATCTACTATTCTCGTTAAGGGAGAGAGCACACTGAATTTGTACGGCGGCAGTGTGATAAAAGAAAACGGTACAGAGACTACGGCTGTTGACCTAAACTATTACGCTGGTGCGAATTTTCATATGTATGGCGGTAAGGTTGAAAACAGGAGCACCAAGAATCCCTATAATACCTATGCGGTGTATGTGGGCGGAAAACCAGGTGACCAAGTCGAACGTTCTGATGTGAAGCTGTACGAAGGAGAACTCGGTAGTAGGGGCTATGGTATTAGAGTTTTTATTGCGAGTCCCAGCATTCTTGTTGCGGGCGGGAAAATTGAAAGCGATAATACGGCGATAGCGGTGGGAGATGCATCTCTGACACTACAAGGAAAGCCAATAATCAAAACAACGGAGGATGATTCTGCGGCGATCAAAGTGGGTTCGAATAATATCAAAGTAGAAGATAGTTTCGCCCCCACGTCCCCTGTATCTGTAGAGAACACAAGTGAGATGTTCGGAACAGCTTCCTCAGCAGACAAGGCGCAGTACTTCACATCCTTTGAAAGCGGAAAGTTTGTGGCGTACGACAATGGTACCCTGAAATTTACCGCCTGCGCCATCACCCAGCAGCCCACAAAAGACAACAGCTACACGGTCAAGGGCAACGCGCCCGATAGCAAGCTGAGCTATCAGTGGTATGCGGCCCAAACCCAAAAAGGTGATATCCCCGTAACAGACGCGGTTGCCCGAAAAGGCGAGAATGCTGATTATTATAGTTGGGGTTGGAAAGTACCATGTGATTCAAACGGAGTCGACTGCTTCACACTCTACATGAACAAGGGAGACGTGCTGACGCTGAGCGGTATTACGGGTGGAAGGGTTACGGAAGTTTTAATTTCCGGCACCGAGGTTACAGAGGACAATCGGGACTATAAATTCACCGCACCCGCGGCCGGCGAGTATACGCTGAAAATCAGCGCTACTGGGCGTAATGATTATCCTGATGATTATCCTGGTGATCCTTACTTGAACTTCGAGGCGGCCCTGCAAACGTTTGTGCCGGATACGGCTAAGCCTGCAGGCGGAACAGCTGCGGCGCTTGACACCGCCGGCCTGTCCGCTGGCGAATACATTTGCCAGGTCACATGGGAGGGCAAGAGTACGCTGAACAGCGGTGTTGTCCAGTTCAGCGGCAGCTCGCAGCAGCCCACGGGCAGCGGTTCCTACTACTACGCCCCCTCCGCAGCCGAGGATAAGAAGGACTCCCCCAAGACCGCCGACCCCGGCGTTCTCCTCTACGCCGGTCTGGCCCTCGCGTCCCTCACCGGTCTGGCCTGCACCGCCAAAAAGCGGCATTAAAAAGGTATTCCCCCGGTGTTTCTGACCCCGGCACCGGGCGAATATACAGCAAAGGCACCCCTCGTGGGTGCCTTTGTCATTTCCCCGCGCCCGCAGGCGCATAAAAAGCCCCCGCAAAAAAACAAAAGAAAAAATTACACAGTTCCCCCTGAATTTGCACCTCATGTTCTGCGCCCTTTTGACACAAAGTAATCCTGTCACCGGCGACAAAACAAACCCCGTTTTCGCCCGTTCAACGGCAAAAACGGGAAACATCACAATAAAATAAGGGGTGAGACGCTTGTATGAACCACGGCATATCCCCGCCTCCCATCGTCTCTCCGCCTGGCTGCTCTCGGCGCTGTTTGCCCTCTCCCTCTGCTTGCAGCAGGCTTGGGCCGCCCCGGCGGAGCGCACCGTGATCCCCCTGGGTCAGGCGGTGGGCATCAAACTCTTTGCGGACGGCGTCCTGGTGGTGGCTCTGGCCGATGGCCCCACGCCCGCCCGCGCCTGCGGCCTTCGTCAGGGCGATATCATCACCGCCATGGACGGCGCCGCTGTCGGCTCCACCGAGCAGGTCCAGGATCTTCTGGCCGATACGGCCGGCGCGCCCATTGTCCTCTCCGTCCGCCGCGGCGCAGACGCTCTGGCCCTCACCGCCTGTGCCCGCGAAAATAACGGTGTCTGGCAGCTGGGTGCCTGGATACGCGACAGCATGGCCGGCATCGGCACCCTGACCTACTACGACCCCGCCACCGGTCAGTACGGTGCCCTCGGCCACGGCATCACCGATGTGGATACCGCCCAGCTCATGCCTCTGGCCTCCGGCGCCATCATGGAGACCACCGTCAAAGCGGTGAAAAAGGGTGCCAAGGGCGATCCCGGCGAGCTCAAGGGCGACTTCTCCGTCCAGCGCGATGTGGGCACCGTCACCGTCAACAGCAGCGGCGGCATTTTCGGCACCGTGGCCGACCCGGACTTCCTCTCCGGCGGCACGCCTGTCCCCGTGGCCGCTGCCGGCCAGATCACCACCGGCCCCGCCACCATCCTCGCCACCGTCTCCGGCAGCGATGTACGGGAGTACCGTGTGGAGCTCGTCCGCCTCTACGGCGCGGACGAGCCCACCCGCAACCTGCTCCTCCGCATCACCGACCCCGCCCTGCTCTCCGCCACCGGCGGCATCGTTCAGGGAATGAGCGGCAGCCCCATCCTCCAGAACGGCCGCATCGTCGGCGCGGTCACCCACGTCCTGCTCAACGACCCCACCCGCGGCTACGGCATATTCATTGAGAATATGCTCGACATGGCCGGCTGACAGACCCGGCGGGGAGGGCCGGGAAGCCCTCCCCGTCCGGCCTTTCCTATAAAAACGAGAGGAGCGTTTTTCATGCAGTCCCTGCTCATTAAGGACACCACCCGCGCCCAGCGGGAGGAGATCGTCCGCCGCGCCCTCAGCGCCTGCGGCAGCCCCTGTGACGGCTGCAATGGCTGCGGCAACGCCGGCGGCGGCCGGGTAGACAGTATCTACCAACCCTATATCGACGGCGAGAAGGAGTTGGCGGAGATAAACGCCGAATATTCCGCCTCCCGCGGTCTGGTAAGATAAACGTAAAAGCGGCCCGAAAGGGCCGCTTTTCTCCGCGTGCACATATTTGTCACTTCTGCGCCTGCTCCTGTTCATAGGCCTGCTGTACCGCCACCGCCAGCTGGTCGGCGCAGGAGGTGCTCCGCGGCCCGCAGGTGTTGCCCCGCAGCAGCGCCTCGATCTGCGCCACACTCATGCCGTCCACCAGCTTGCTCACGGCCTTCAGGTTGCCGTCGCAGCCGCCCACAAAGTGCACATTCCGCACCTTGTCTCCGTCCAGCTCGAAGGAGATCTCCCGCGAGCAAGTGCCCTTCGTTCTGTATATATGCTCCATTTTGCCACTCCTTTGCAGAAAGATTACATTATTTTCGAATAGCTTACAGGTTTTTTCTCGTTAAAACTAACCTGATATCCCTCGCCGGGTGCCAGCAGATAGTCGTACCGCGTTCCGCCGAACCAGTGCATCATCAGTCCCGACGTCACCCCGCCGTGGATCACGCACACCGCGTCCTCCCCCGCGTCGATAACGGGCTGTATCGCGGCCAGATTTCGTGCCAGTACCTGCGGCGCACTCTCTCCGTTGGGGCACATATTGTGCTCTGAGTCCTCGCACCACACAATAAATTGCGGATCGTGCTCCAGATCGCCGGCGTAGGCCCGCATCTCGAAATCGCCGAAATCCATCTCCCGCAGCCCCGGCAGCACCGTGTATGCCACGTCGCCGTATATGGCCCGCAGCGTCTGTATCGTCCGCGTCATTCCGCTGACGTAGTAGTGCTCCGCCGTGGGATATACGCCGGTCAAAGCTTTCTGCTGCAAGGCCTCCAGCGATTTCGGCAGCGCCGGGATATCCGCCGCGCCATAATACAGATTTTTCTGGCTGCCCTCGGTCTCCCCGTGCCGCAAAAGTGTCAGTTTCATTTCAATTCCTCCGCTATCCCGCAGAAAACGCGCGTCACATGTTCCGCTTTTTTCGCCAATTGTTGCAGAATTATTCCATAGCGCTCCCGCCATGCCCGCTCCGCACCGTCCATGGGCACAATGCCCCCGTTGACCTGTCTGGCGATGACGACTGCGTCCTCGAACAGCGGCAAAAGCCTTGTAATATCGTTATTTCTGCGGCTCAGCGCCTCCAAATGCCGATAGCATTTGCAGCCTGGTACCGGATCGGATATTGCCAGATCGCATACGTCATTTTCTGTTAAGTTATATGCTTTCAGCGCGTATGCCAGCTTTCCCTGGAACGCGCCTCCAATGATCAGGATCATATTTACCTCCACAACACCAGTACCGCTGCACCACCTAACTCCGCAATGGTCAGGGCGAAGCCTGACACATCGCCGGACATACCATCCAGCTGCCGGAACGCGTACCATGCCGCCAGCCAATAGCACACCGCCGCAGCCAACGGAGCAAAGCTGTCCCACAGCAGTACGGAGAGCCCGCACACCGCCGCCAGCACAATGGCGGCAAATACCACAGGTGCGCCGCCGCGGGTCATGGCGCTGTACTGGCTGGTGGACATGGGCCGCAGTGTCAGAACGGCCAGTGCTGCACAGGCTCGTGATGCCGCAGGTATCAGCGTCAGCGGCCAAAGGGGCAGCGCCTCCGCCGACAGAAATACCGCCCATTGGCATAGGGTCAGCAGCATCAGACAGATCACCGCGAAGGCCCCGCAGTGGGAATCCTTCAGTATTCGCTGCCGTGTCTCCAGGTCCCGGCGGCTCAATACAGCGTCGCACACGTCCATATAGCCGTCCAGATGCATAAAACCTGTGATCAGCCAGGGAGCTGCTGCGCACAGCAGAGCAGCCAGCGGCTGCGGCAAAAAGCTGCCCAGCCACGCGCACAACGCCCATATGCCGCCGACGATCAGCCCTATCAGGGGCAGACAAGCCAGCATTTTTCGCCGGGCTCTCTCCCGCCATATTTTTTTAGGGCAGGGAATGGTCAGGAACATACCCCACGCCATGAAAAAGCCGTATATCCAGTCAGACACGGGGCAGTTCTCCTTTCCACAGGTGGGGCAGGCCCGCCGTCATTTCACATACCACGTCAAATTCCGCAGCCAGCCCTTGACAGATATCCGCCAGGCCCCGAACATAAACTTCCGTCCAGTCCCGGTAGTCCTCGCCGCCGTGCCAGATATCGTCGCACACAGCGATAAAATGGTCGAGGTAACGGCTGATATCCAGCAGCTCCCGCAGTACCCGATTTGCTGCGTCGGCGTCCGGTGCAGGGCCGGGAAACATCTGCTCCGACAGGCAGGCGGTAACACTGTCGAACAGCACCGTACCGTGCCTGTCCAGTGCCGGTAAGGCGGCGGGCAGATCGAAGCTGCGCTCGACGGTAATAAAATCCATGCCTGCCCGGTCCGCCACATGGCGGCGGATACGTGCCAGGTCCTCATCGTCATGGGGGGTCATGGTGGCCCAATAATAGCGGGGTGCGTCCCCGGACAGTGCGGCGGCCAGGCGTTGGGCCATGGTGCTCTTTCCGCTTTTTCCGCCGCCGATCAGCAGTATCCTCATGGCTTGTCCACCGTAAAGCTGTCGCCTGCGCGTATTTCGTCCAGATAGTCATCCTGTATGGCCGCCTGGGCAAAGGTGGCCATACCGGCCATTACGCCGCAGGCACCCTCTAACACCCGGAACAGCAGGGGACACCCGCTGCCCTCACCCAGCCGCATTCCCAGATGGAGGCAGGGTTCCAGACCCAGCCGGTCTGCTGCCAGGCGGTAGCCCACCTCATAGGAGTCGTGGGACAGAAACAGATAGTCCTGCACTTCGGGGCACAGCGTAACGGCACACACTGCGGCCACCACGGAGATGAAGCCGTCTACCGCTGCCGGTATGCGCTCACGGGCACAGCCCAGGAAAGCCCCGGCCATGGCGGCGATATCCAGCCCGCCCACGGCGCACAGCACATCCAATACATCATCCTTGTCAACAGCCCGATGCGTCAGCGCACGGCGCAGCACGTCCTTCTTGCGGGCGAAGCCCTCGTCTGTCAGTCCGCCACCCCGGCCGGTGACGGCCTCGATGTCCGCACCGGTCAGCACGGACAGCACCGCGGCGGAGGTGCTGGTGTTGCCGATCCCCATCTCGCCGATGCCCAGGGCGGTGATGCTGTCGGCTCTGGCGCGCGCCGCCTGCTCCATGCCGGCGGCCATGGCGGCAAGCGCCTCCGGCCGGGTCATAGCGTCCTCTACGGCGATGTTTCCGGTGCCTCGCCGGACTTTCCGGTCCAGAATGCTCACGCCCGGCACGTCGGCGGCAATACCCACGTCCACGACGGCCACATCGTCGCCGAAGGCGGCGGCCATGGCGGACATCCCAGTCCTGCGCCGGGTCATGTTGATGGCCTGCTGCAAGGTCACGGACCGGGGCGCGCAGGACACGCCCTCGTCCACCACGCCGTTGTCGGCGGCAAACACCGCCACGCGGCATTTTCCCATTTTCGGGCACACCTGGCCGGTGATGCCTGCCAGACGGATGGACATATCCTCCAGTGCGCCCAGACTTCCCGGCGGTTTGGCCAGCTCTGCCTGTCGTTTCCGAGCCGCGTCCATCACCGCCCGGTCTGCCGGGCGGATGGCCTGTATATACTGCTGCAATGCTGCTTCTGTCATGTCGGTTCCTCGATAGATCCCTGCGCCGCCAGCCAGTGCAGCGACGGCAGGGCGTTCTGATTTTCAATGGTGAATGTGGCCTCCGGCGCGGCTTGCAGCACCGTGTCGATGATCTGCCGCATGGGGATGTTTCCCTGTCCCAGCGGGGCGTGCAGGTCCGTATCGCCCTGGTTGTTGTGCAGGTGAACGTGCCGCAGCCATGGGGCCATAGGCGCGATCCAATCCATGGGCGGCGTTTCGCTGACGCAGGTGTTGGCGTGGCCCACATCCAAGCACAGCCCCAATCGGGGATCGTCTATCTGGGCGGCGATGGACACCAGTGTCTCCGGCGACGGCTCCATCACGTTTTCCAGCGCCAGTGTCATGTCGGCCGGTACGTCCCGCAGGATTTCCCGCCAGAACCGCACCGACTGCTCCACATACCACTCCGGAAAGTAGACATGGGGAATAAAGCCTCCGTGGAATACCATGCGCCGTATGCCCAGCGCCTGCGCTGCGTCCAGTGCCTGCCGGAACCGCCGCATGGCTACGTCCCGGGCCAGCGGATCGATGGCGCAGGGGATCAGCTCGGCGAAGGGGCCGTGGAGCCACAGACTGCTGATACCGTGTATTTCCTCCCGCGTCCGGGGCAGGGCGGCGGAATCATCCAGCAGAGGCGCATAGGAGAAGGCGATGGTCTCCAGTCCCAACTGCCACTGTCGGGCCAGCGCCGGGGCACAGCTGTCCATGCCGGAGATATGCAGTTTTCCTTGCAGCAGGGGTGAGGCCATGTTCCGCGCTCCTTTTGTCGTTCTGCGGGGTATTATAGCATGAGTCCCGCAAAAAGAAAAGCCCCATAGGGCAGCAAAAAACCCGCTTGCGCGGGCAAATATCTCCGGACACCATAAAGCGGAGTGCCGCTTGGCGCTCCGCAGATATGGCAGGAAGAGAAGATGAAAAAAGTTTTTTGTTTCTTGCACTATTAGGATATCGCGGAGATGTGAAAAAAATTCGGTTACAAATATTAAAATTCTGTGAAATCTTCAACAATGTTTGCCGAACGATTCGTATTCTCGGCGTTTTTCTCCCGAACTTCCCGGAAAAAGGTCTGCAAAACGTCGCGGCATTCGTCGCCGCACACATTGCCCACCAGCTGTGGCGGACGGGGAAAGCCCTCCATAAACAAATTCAGCACGCCGCCGCAGGCGCCCATCACCTCATCCCGGGCGCCGTAGTACACCCGCCGGATGCGGGCGTTAAGAATGGCCCCAGCGCACATGGGGCAGGGCTCCAGCGTCACATACAGGTCGCACTCGTCCAGCCGCCAACTGCCCAGCGCCGCATTGGCCTGGGCGATGGCCTCCATCTCCGCGTGAGAGACGGCGGCCTGCTTTTCCTCCCGCTGGTTGCGGCCGCGGCCCACGATCTCGCCATTGCGGACGATGACGCAGCCCACCGGCACCTCGCCGTGGACAGCGGCTTCCTGTGCCAGAGCGAGGGCCTGCTGCATGAAATATTCCTGTTCCATAGCTGTCCTTTCCGGGCGGACAGGCCGCCCCTGTTTGAAACCGGGCATAAATGCGTAAACTGGACGTACAATATTGATGTGGAGGGGAACCCTATGGCAAAGAAGCACAGCACAGACCCGACGCTCCGTGAACTGGAGCGTGAACTGTACAGCACCACCCAGGCGTTGAAGGAGGCCTATATCCGCTTTGACTACGTCTGCGACAGCGAGCTCATCGACGCCTGTATCTTTGAGATCAACGCCCTGAAAGCCCGCAGTAACTACCTGTTGCGCCGTATCAAGGAGCAGAATGGCCAAAGTGTGCCCTCCGGCATTCCGCACGCGGTGCCGGTGCTGAAGACAGAGCCGTCCGCGCCGCCCTGTGTGGCTGCCGGCGCGATAAAGGGGGGAGAGGTATGTCCGTCATAGAGATCGTATCCCTGGCCCTGGTGGGCCTGTTCCTGTTGGTAGCGGTGGTGCGGCTGTTCCGCAAGCCGCTGAAGCTGGCGCTGCGGGTGGTGCTGAACAGCGTCCTGGGCCTGGGTGTCCTGTGGCTGCTGAACAGCACCGCCCCCGTCACCGGGCTGACGCTGGGCGTCAACTGGTTCAACGCACTGACGGTGGGTGTTCTGGGCCTGCCGGGGCTGGGGCTTCTGCTGCTGGTGAAGTGGGTGCTGGTGTAGGTACATAGGGAGGAAGGCTTCACTTTATTCCGTTCAACAGTCTGTTTGCTCGTTCAACAGGGAACTTATCCTCCATATCAGCTACCTCAAACAAACTCGATGGCAATTCTTTTTCCCCGACCAAAGCAAGGTATTCCTCAACAGCTCTGCGGTCGATCGTGATTTTTCCGTGTCCCGCCCAATGGCGATTGCTCTCATCTTTTTTCAAACCGGTGATCCAATACCTATCGCCATTTTCAACGTCTATGTAGTTTGAACTGCCGCCTATGGCCTTTTGAAAGGCGTGGTCGTTAAAGTAGATCGTTTTTCCAGTTTTTGAGGTTTTTACATAGCCGATCCATGCCGGGCCATCATCGGAATATCCTGATTTTAACTCGATATACATTAGATTTTTTATCATCGGAATTCCTCCAGACCTGATTTGCGCGTCTTACAAAAGCCGCTCACTTCTCCATCTTTTCCAGATCCCAGCCGTAAAAATGAAAAGCTACAACTCAATTTTAGCGGCATACTCTTTTAGAATGCGGTTGATCTCCTCTTCGTTTTTGAAGAAGACATCGTCGCATCGTTCCAGTATTGCCTCCCATTCTTCGTCTGACTCCTTATCAGCCAGCATCTGGTATGCATCATACGCGGTCAGCAAATTGCTTCGCAGTTCTTCGGATAAGACGTTCTCCAAAATCGAAATTTCCGCTTGCAGATCGCCCGTTTGCTCAACATTAAGGAAATACTGATCGTGCCCGCCATTATTGACCTCGCTTTGATAGGTCATCACCTCTGCATAGGGGGTGTCCGCACGGTTTTCCGCCCACAGATCCCACATTTTATTCCATTTTTTCTGCTCGCGTGATAATTCGCTTTTTCTTTTTTTTAAAAAATCAAATACGCCCATCGGATCAACGCCTCCCAAAATTTGATTTGCAGGTCTTGCGGCAAGCCGCTTACTTCTACGTTTTCTATATTCCGTTGTGGCATATAGTACAAAGCTGGATTGATTTTGTCAGGTTGTCTTTGAAAAATCGCGCTCAGCGTTTTTGATTTCTTCTTTGAGCGATTTGATTTCCTCCAGAATTAGGGTGGTGCATCCGACGATCAAACCTGCCAATAGTATTATACCACCATAGATCGGATACAAGAATGTTTCTGCGGTTCCGCCGCCTATCAGGTGTGAAAGCAGTGACCAAAGCCCACCGCAAGGGAATACAATAAGCAAGAACATTGCCGCCATTGCAATCAGCGCTTTTTTCATCATAGTAGTGCCCTCCATAAATTTATTTCACATACAAGTTTTTTGAACAGCCGTTTATTTCTCCATCGTTTCCAGATCCCACCCGTACAGCGGGTAGCGCTGCACGGCGCCGAAGAGCTTTTTCTTCAGATCAGGATAGCGCTGCTCCAGCTCCGCCAGCAGTTCCTTGACCTCCTGCCGGCGGCTGTGGCCCTCCATAGGGCAGGTGTTCTTCACCACCGGCAGCGCCAGCTTCGCCGCCATGCGGCGGATGTCCGCCTCCTGGCAGTACAGCAGCGGCCGTATCTGGGTGATGTCCGTCCTGTCCAGATACGTCACCGGCTGGAAGCAGCCGATGCGCCCCTCAAACAGCAGGTTCATCAGCAGCGTTTCCACTGCGTCGTCGTAATGGTGCCCCAGCGCGATCTTGTGTATCCCCCGTTCCGTCAGCGCCGTATGCAGGCTGCCGCGCCGCAGCTTGGCGCACAGGGAACAGGGGTTCTTTTCTTTTCGCTCGTTGAACACGATGTCGTATACCGGTACGGAGATGCGGGTATAGGGAACGTCCAGCTGCGCGCAGTAGTCGGCCACCGGGGAGAAGTCCATCCCCGGCATACCGGTCTCCAGCGTGATGGCCTCCACCCGGAAGGGCTTTGGATAGAAGGCTCGCAGCCGGGCCAGGGCCGTCAGCGTCAGCAAGCTGTCCTTGCCGCCGGAGACGCCTACGGCCACGGTCTCTCCGGCTTCGATCATGTTGTAGTCCTCCACACAGCGGCGGACCAGTCCTAATATGTGCTGCACGGTCATGCCTCCTGAAAATGTAAATTGCGATTTGAGAAAACGAGAGTATAATTAAGAAAACGAGAGAAAACGCAAGATGTTCACATCGTAAATTAAATCGATATTGACAACGCGCCGGCGCTGTGGTATAAATAATCCTGCGCGCTGAGCGCGTTTTCTCTGCCCCGATTGTAACAAGGGCGCGTGAAAAAGTAAAGCACACATTATATAAATTGGAGGAAGATCACCATGTCCACTTTCATGGCAAATAAGGCCAACATCGAGCGCAAGTGGTACGTCGTGGATGCCGCCGGCAAGCCCCTGGGCAAGACCGCCGTCATCGTCGCCGACCTGCTGCGCGGCAAGGGCAAAGTCACCTATACCCCCCACGCCGACTGCGGTGACAACGTCATCGTCATCAACGCCGGCAAAGCTGTCCTGACCGGCAACAAGATGGAGCAGAAGTACTATCGTACCCACTCCGGTTGGGTGGGCGGTCTGAAGGAGACCAAGTACCGCATCCTGATGCAGGACAAGCCCGAGCTGGCTATGCGCGTGGCCGTCCGCGGCATGATGCCCCGCAACATCGTCACCAAGGATTCCCTGAAGCGTCTGCACATCTACGCCGGCGAGCAGCATGACCATGCGGCTCAGAAGCCCGAGCTGGTCAAGTAAGGAGGAAAAAGAGAATGTATCAGTCTAAGAATCCCTACAAGTACGGCACTGGCCGCCGCAAGTCCTCCGTCGCCCGTGTGCACCTGTTTGAGAACGGCACCGGCTCCATCACCATCAACGGCCGCAGCATCGACGAGTACTTCGGTCTGGAGACTCTGAAGATGGTCGTCCGTCAGCCCCTGAACGCCACCAACACCCTGGGCAAGGTGGACATCGTTGCCACCGTCGAGGGCGGCGGTGTGTCCGGCCAGGCCGGCGCCCTGCGCCACGGCATCAGCCGCGCCCTGCTGCTGGTGAACCCCGAGTACCGCGCCATCCTGAAGAAGGCCGGCTTCCTGACCCGCGATCCTCGTATGAAGGAGCGCAAGAAGTACGGTCTGAAGGCCGCTCGTCGCGCACCTCAGTTCTCCAAGCGCTGAGTTTATACCGCTTACCTGCAAAACGCCAGAAACCACAAGGGTTTCTGGCGTTTTTGTTTGTGCCTGTCCGTAACAGTATGTTTCGTTCTGTAGATTTCTTCGGGGACATTTTAGGGGACAATTACGGACAAAAAGGGACAAATAAAGGGACAACTTCAAGACGCCGTCTAATGCCATCGCAATCGCCTCCAAAACCTTGGAGGCAGTATGAAAAACTCTTGGACAAAAGAAGAAAAAGCGACTTTCCGTACCCAGCATCCCACAAAATATCCCATCAAGCAAGCGAATCACAATTCTCCCAAAGCCGACGTAAAGACTTTCGCCGACCTCATTTATGCAGCAGATCGTCCCGAATATAAGGGCATAGTGACAATTGCGCGCCGCCCCAAGGGAACATCTACAATGGAGACGGTAGCGAGCGTTCCTGCGGAGCAGGTGGGAGAATGGCTCTCCCAGATGCATGTCTCGGCTGATGCCGACTACTATATCACAAAGGCGCAGTTCAAAGCTGCACAAACATGGGACACTGGTGAATTGTTTGCGCTGAACGCGATTTGGGTAGATATTGATGCGCACGAAAAAGCTTCAAACTGTCCAAATCCGGAAGATGCGCTGTCCTTGTTATCTCAAGGCCTTGAAATATGGACCGAGCTTCCTGAGCCCAATATTGTGGTTTACAGCGGAAGGGGTTTCCATCTTATTTGGCTTATCGGCCAGTGTGCAGCGAGCCTTGGCTTTATGGCAAGCGAAATCTCAAAGCATATTGGAAATGCCATTCAAAATCTTCTCACCGACTTGCAGATCATCGGCTACTCGGTCGATTCGGGGTATTGTTCAAATATTGCAGGATTGACACGCATTCCAGGCACATTTAACACTCACGCAAATAATTACTGTACCTGCGAAATACGACATTCTGTTCGGATGTCACTCGTAGAGGAATATAAGGATCTTCAGTTTTACTCAAAAAAGAGTATAGCAACTTCTGAGCCTTGTCACCGCTATATGCCTACGTCTGCACAGGATGCGGGCAGTCGGCGCGTAGATGCCTTGCTCAAGCTGATAGGGTTGCGGGAGAACTGGGAGGGATATCGAGACCATTTTTTGCTCATTCTGTTTTCGGCCTGCCAAATGGCGGGATATTCCAATGAAGAAGCTCTTCGGCTGGCACTGAAGGCCAACACACAATTGAAACCCGCTCTATCCGAGCGCGAGGTTCAGTCTCTACTGTCAACCGCAGTAAAAAAATACTACAAAATGAAAAATGCTTACATTGTAGAGAAGCTGAATCTTACCGCCGATGAGCAGGCCGCCATCGGTATTTCCGCCATGCCTACAGGGGCAAAAAGGCGCGGCAAAAATCAGGCGCGGGATGAAAAGATTGCAGCTAAGCGGAGGAAGGAAAATCGCATGATCATGCGGTTTCATATCCTCGGCTGGAGCATTGGTACCATCGCAAAAAAGGTGAACCGCTGCTATAACACAGTTAAGAAGCGCATCGACGAGTACACGGAGAAACTGGAAGAACTCTTTTCTCAGCACGAGATTTGTATGCTTTTCCGCCAGCGCGCAAAGCGCATCGTGGCGGAGCTGAAGAAGTGCGCAACCCCCATTTCATTTTTTGAAGACCTTATATATTATGCTAATATGAGCACGCTCATCATGAACCAGGCTATAGCAGAAGGACTCGCATATCAGTCTGAGCACGAACGGAAAGGTCCAAGAAAACAAGATGGAAGCTGTATCTGCACACACATGAATGCGAAGGGGTGGTTTGCAAAATGAACCAGGCTCTTTTATCCTCCAAAAACATGTGCTGGTGCACGCCGCAGGACTTTTTTGACAAGCTAAACGCCGAATTTGATTTCGTGCTTGACCCCGCTGCAACAAACAAAACGGCAAAATGCGGTCTGTACTATACCCCCGAAACGGACGGACTTTCGCAGAGCTGGGATCGCGGCGGTGCAGTATTTTGCAACCCGCCCTACGGAAGAGAGATCGGTAAATGGGTGCGGAAGGCGTTTGAAGAGGCGCGCTGTGGGTATCCAATTATTTTACTTATCCCCGCGCGGACAGATACGGCATACTTTCACGATTACATTTACGGAAAAGCGGAAATTCGCTTTATTCGTGGGCGTCTGCGGTTCACGGATGAAGACGGAAATGTCTCTGCTCCTGCGCCGTTTCCTTCTATGGTAGTGATCTACAACGGGAAAAACTTGCTGCCCCAAAACAACGTGTCTGGCACAGTCCCAAAGGGGACATGTGCCTAATGCCAGGGAGGTTTCCAACATGCAATTTGCCCCCATTTTACCGTCTGTGAAGCCCAGTACGCCGGCAGCTTCGAACCGCACAGACGGTGCGCAGCACACCGCTTACCGCGTACCTGAGGCGATGTTTAAGCTGCGCTTGCTGACCCGGAACATCAATGATGACGCTGAGAATCTGCTTACGCTAAACAAGAAAATCGGGCAGGCATTGATACGATTTTTCTCTGAAATGCAGTCCGTTCAACGGATGGCAAACGCCGAATTCGCCGATGAGGAATATGCTGAGACAGTGGCAAGGGCGTTAGAAAGTACCATTGAAAAATTGGACAACAACACGTATTGGAGCCTCCTGAGAACGCTCACACTCATGAGCAAAATTGACGCAGTCAGGGCAGGATTAGGCACAGATGAAATGTTGCCCCCCGATGAAATATGCACGCAGCTCTACCGGAAAATTGCTCGTGAAACACATGCGTTTGACGCTTTTGTCGAGGGAAATATGTTGCTCGTTCGGATGCCTATGCTGCCCTCCATCCGCGCCCATGGTGTAATCAATAGCGGGCAGAAGCGCGCTATCTTTGACACGCCGATGTTCGTGGAAACGGTACGCGGGTCAGTGCTTTCTGTGAAAGAAAAGCTGCCGAAAATCGCAAAGAAATGCATTACCTATCTCTTCATTTACAGGGATGCAGCTGCCCCACATCTGGACTCCGATAACCATAATACTAAGTCGATTACCGACGTGATTTGCTCTTATTTCGAGGCTGGCGATGATGGATTTTATGCGGACTTCCGCTTCTTTACGAGGACATCCGAGCTCCTCCCGGCAGGGACATACATCACGGTTTCGGCGATGGACGGCGCACTCCCCACGCCTGAACATATTATCGAAATGTGGACGGCGCGACTGCGGAGCGGAATGGATATTTGACCCCATATTCATCACACCCCGGTGAGAGTGTTTTGCACACTAAAACACGGTCATTCCGGATGCCGCATTTCAGACAAGACGGCAGACCTGCAAACCCGCTGAAGCACAAGGGCTTTGCAGTTTTGCAAGTGCGGGAATGACAATGTCTCTGTACGAATAGGACAATTCGGAAGATACTTTACCCACATGACAGCCGCCCGAATAAAAGGATAAATTGTTTATAAGGTACGGCTCATTCAGGGGGCGGCTGACCAGAACTGAGGAGAGGAGCACCACAATGTATACGCCTTCTAAAATAAAAATCAGTATGCTGTGCGCACTCGCCCTTTGCGGTCAGGTGCGCCGCGATGACCTTGCTATTTTTGCGCGGACGGCTGACGCAGGAGTTCGCACGATACGCGAGCTGGAAGACAAGGGTCTCATCGAGGACAAAACTGTCGAGGTGACGGTGCGGATGGACGGAAGAAACCGCCCGCGGATGCGCCATGTCTGCAGCCTCACAAATGCAGGGCTTTTGTTTCTGCTCACGCATGGCGCGTCACTCTTTCCATGGCTGGCAAGCGTACCGAAAGAAATCGTTGGGCGGGTCAATTTGAAAGGCGGCAGCTGCACGCGGCGAATACCATTGGACAGGCGGCTGGATTTAAGTGGAGCCAATTGCTTTTTTATCGCGGCAGGCTACGAGACCCGCCCTCTTGTATTCGACGAAAACATGAAAGAGGGAAAGCCCTCGTTAGCAAGCTGCCTTGCGGAGATTTTACCGCCGCTGGATGCTCGCAATGACCGCAGCTTCTACAATGTACTGGAGATAAAGAGGGACATTCTGGGTAACGGCATGGCTGCACGCTTTGCCCGGTATGTGGGGTTTGTTGTGCACGGCGGCATGCCGGCAGCCGTATACGTCGTGCCGCAGGGGGGACTGTCATGGGGCACGAGCGTGGTGAACAAGGAGCGAGCACTGTTTGACGACTTTGTCCTCAGAGGGATGCATACCGCAAAGGATATGGGGCACGATTGTATTCTGCTGGCTCGCAAGCCCCGCGATTTGAGCAGGACACTTGCCATGGAACCCGGCAAGGTGGCGCCGCGGGGTATGCGCTATGTCGTGCCGATGAGCCGGGAGGGGATGAGAGATTTGGAATATATCCAAAACTGGGGCTACCACAAATTAAAGGCAGCGTGCAGTGAAAGCATAAGCGAGGCCGGCTATGCGAAGAACACGGAGAAGGGTACGATTCCGGGGAACGCGGCAACGAGAATATCTACGGTATGCCCGCTGATAGACCCGGTTACCGGCAATTACATCACAATAGGACCGCTGATAACGATTCACGTGCTGAAGGAAAATGCGGCACTGATGCGGGTGGGAAAGCCTATCACCGTTTTCTGCTTTCCGCATCAAATGGCCTTTTATCGCGCGGCTCTCGGTGAAGAGATAGATTTCCTTCTGGCCGCTGCTGAAGGCGAGGGGTGATCCGCTACGCGGATCACCCCTCGCAAAGATGGCAGTCGGCTGCATATGGTTACAGAAACATTGCCATGTAGATGGGCAGATGAAGGATGTTATCGGAGCGCATAACATCCTTAGTGTAAAGGATGTAGCTCTCACCGATTTTCGAGGAGAACTTTGCGCGGAATTTGTCCAATGATGCGTGGCTGCGGTAGCTGCCGGACTTCACTTCGATGGGGGCTATTTTTTTGCCCTCGGCAATCAGGAAATCGACCTCCATATGGTTTTCCCGATGCTCCTTATCGCAGCGGGAGTAGAAGTAGAGCTTGTGTCCACGGCATCGGAGCATCTGCGCTACCATGTTTTCCAAAATCATGCCCTCATTTACGTCCAGCTTGTCAAAAAGGATGGATTTATACAGCTCGTTGTCCGTATAGCCCTTGTCCATGAATGTCTGTGTTACCAGCAACCCCGTGTCTGCCATATAGCATTTCTGCGTGGCGTGGTCGGCACTGAGGGCAAGCCCTACATTGGGGTCGGTGGCATTGAAGCAGGTATTGACCACCATCGCTTCGTTCAGCCAGATAAAGGAATCCTCATAGGAACGGAAACGTGCATTTTCACCCAGCGAACTCAGCCGATATTTCTTTTCCTTTTTGGATAGCTGACCGGGGATACCGTCGAAAACAGCATAGACCTTATCCTCGTATCCCTCTGCGAACTTGGAGACATCGTCGCGGTAGAGTCGCAGAATGTTTCGCTTCGCCATATCGGAAGCGGCAAAGTCCTTCCCATTCAGGTAGGCGAGGACGGACTGGGGCATCCCGCCTACCAGCAGGTACTGCCGGAAGCTGTTCATAACTTTTCGATGCACCGCCTGACCCAAGGGCTTTTGCGCCTCGAATGCCTGCCGGATAAACGGAACGGTGACCTCATCATCCAGTGCCCACAGAAATTCTTCAAAGTCCAAGGGGAACATCTCCAGATGTTCCTCCTCCGATGGGATGATAATGTCCTTGACGTTCTTCTTGAGCCGGATGAGAGAGCCTGTTTCCAGATAATCGTAGCGACCATCCGCCACAAGGTATTTGATGAGCTGCCGTGCGCGGGGGAACTGCTGCACCTCATCAAACACGATGAGGGACTCCCTGTTATAGAGTTGAACCCCGAAGAAAACGGACAGCTTGGCGAAAAACATATCGAGGTCGGTGCTGTCATTTTCAAAGATATCCAATACATCCTTCGGGACATTCCCGAAATCAATAATGATGTGGCTTTTATACTCGTTTTCTGCGAACTCCTTGGCAATGAAGCTCTTGCCAACGCGCCTTGCGCCGTCAATCAGCAGAGCTGTCGTTCCGCCGCTTCGCTGCTTCCACGCAACGAGGTCGTCATAAATCTTCCGCTTCAGCATACCGATTCCTCCTGCCTTTCAAAGTCGTGCTGTTTTCCATAGTTTAGCACAGGTCTGCACGAAAAGGCAAGTTAAATATGTCGATATTTGCACGAAACGGCAGGAGAGATGACTTTGCTGCTGCACGAAACGGCGAGTTTTCGCATCACCGCTGGGCCGTGCCGCAGAGCTGGGTATAATTTCTCGCACACGGGCAGTTCCGCGCCTACTGCGCCTCGTCTGAGGCTTCCGGCGGCCCGCTGCCGCACACAGCTCTCCCGACACCTGAAGCAAAAGAGTGCTCCTGCGAGGTGGATCCTCGTAGGAGCACTTCTTCCAAGCCGTCCGACTGGCTTTGTGCCGCGATAAGTTTCACAAGGAAATGGCTCAGATACAAAACGCGGCATAGAGCGGAACGATTTTCTTGTTGTCCTCAAAGCCGAAGTTTTTGGCAGAGAGATTGATTGCATAAGCGGGCTTGTAGGTGTCCATATAGACCTTTAAGCTCTTGGCTTTGGTGTTGTCGGCAGACTTGACCTCAATGGGAATGAGCTGCCCGTCACGCTGAATGATAAAATCAATTTCAGCCCCACGCTCGGACTCCCAATAGTAGGTGTGGTAGCCGTTAATGGTAAGCTGCACATTAACATAGTTTTCCGCCATACCGCCCTTGAAGTCGTTAATTTCCTCGACCATATAGAGAATGTCATTGGCGGCTAAATCCTTCTTGGCGCAAAGCAGTCCTAAGTCAGACACATAAATCTTGAACGCATCAATATCACGGTAGTTTTCAAGGGGCTTTTTGATTTGCTCCACCTTGTATACCTGTGACACGATACCAGACAGGCAAAGCCATTCAATCGCATTTTCAAATTCGGAAGCCCGTCCGCCTTTCTTAATCAGCTTATATTGGAAACGGGTATTCTTTTTTGAGAGCTGAACGGTAATGTTGTCATAAGCAAGTCTGGTTTTCTTAATTTCATTCAAGCTGTTATACTTGCTCATATCATTGAGATAGCTTGCAAGTATCGTATCCTGCGTATGGCGGACAAGGATATAATCCTTTGTTTCAGCGAATTGCATCACACATTCCGGCATACCGCCAACCACAAGATACTGACGGTAAAGCTGCATTGCGGCATCGTGCAAGGCAACGGGAAGCGGCGTATCGGTTTGGAAGCACTTTTTAATCTGCTCTACCAAATTGCCCTCACCGAGAGCCAACAAAAATTCCTCCATATCCATAGGATAAAGCGTTTTCATATCGACCTTTCCTACGGGGAAAGAGAATTTCGCCCTGTTGACCGCAACGCCGAGCAAGCTGCCTGCCACGATGATGTGATAATCTGGAGCGTCCTCACAAAAGTATTTGAGCGAAGTCAACGCCCTCCCGCAAAGCTGTACCTCGTCAAAGACTATCAGCGTTTTTTCCTTTACGATGGTCTGACCTGCGATATGGGACAAAATCGGTATCAGATAATCGGGGCTGATGTTTTCCTCAAAGGTTTCGTTCAGCTTTGGATTGGTTTCAAAGTTGAAGTATGCCACATTTTCATAGTGGGTGCGCCCGAACTCCAAAATGGAATAGGTCTTTCCGACCTGTCTTGCGCCCTGTAAAATAAAGGGCTTGCGGTGCTCGCTTTCTTTCCACGCTTCTAAGAAGCCCATAATCTTTCTATACATAAGCAGTCCTCCTTAAAGGTACTGACCATAGTATAGCAGATATTCGTGTAAAAACCAACAATGTGAGGCGAGATATTCGCAAAAAATGACACGAATATTTTTGCAAATCTAACATTATTCGACGCGAGACGCGTTTTCTACATAGCACAGGCACGTCCAGCACTTCCATCCTCACGAGCTTCGTGCAGAGCCGCGCCCCATTGCTCCGACGGCAGTGCCAAGGCCAGCAGCGTCCCGCACCTGAGGTGCCATGCTGGTCACAAAATGTTCATACCCTCCGTTTGCTGGACGTGTCATAATACATCCGGAAATCATCGCTAAGGACATCGAGAGGAGTGAGTTGCATGGGCTTGGAGAAGGCTATCGTATCTGGGCGGGAACACCGCAAGCCATACCACGGCGCGAAGGCGGTGTGCTTTAACTGCCGCAATCACGGTACCTGCGACTATTGTAGGGGCAATCGGCTGTATGGCGCACGTAAGCGCGAGGCGGCTGCGAATGAGCGGCAGGACGAATATGAGGCGTATGTCTGCGGCGGGAAGGACTCCGCCGCAGACGCTTTTTATGAAGCCGTCTGCGAGCAAAGCACAAGCCGGTGATCCGCGGAGTCGTGCAGATCACCGGCCCTTCAGCTTTCGTAGGTTGTGCCGGTCAGGCACGGGAGAGGAAGGTGCTTACCGCGTGTCTGAGAGGTATCTCAAAGGTCTGTCTCTGCCAAATACCGTTTCAGCAGGAAAGTGCAGAAATAGGGAAATGTGTAGATGTTATCGTTGAAGCCGATATTGCCGTCGGTGAGCTTGATGCCGCGGTGAATGTCGTCATACTTCTCACTGGCACTCAGTGTACGGGCGGATTTTGCCGTGCCGTTTTTCGCCTTGACCTCAATCGAAGCCACAAAAAATGAACGAGTTTTTCAAGCGTTATCACATTTTATGGGCGAGTTTTGCTTGTACCTGCACGAAAACCGCGCAGATCTGTTGCGGCATCAGTTTTTCAGGCAACCGATAGGGACGACACACACGCCATCCGGACGGCGATAGGCAAAATCGCCGGTTCCGGTCAAGACCATCAGGAAGGCGGGCGCGTTCATTTTATCGGTATCAATTTTTTCAGCCATCGCTTTCAGGCTTTTCGCGCCCTCCTCAATGAGCCTGTCACCGCCGAGCTTAATTTCAACGAGTCCGTATTTCCCGTTTCTCAAATGAATAACGGCGTCGCATTCCTGTCCGTCTTTATCTCTGTAGTGGTAAACCTCTCCGTTCAGAGCATCGGCAAAAACGCGAAGATCTCTGATACAAAGTGTTTCAAAGAGGAAACCGAATGTCTTCAGGTCATTGATCAAATCGTTCGGGCCGATGCCTAGAGCGGCAGCAGCAATAGACGGATCAACATAGTACCGGGTATCTGATGAGCGAATCGCAGTCTTGGAGCGTAGATTGGGGTTCCATGCAGGCATATCCTCCACAACAAAGATTTTTCTGAGCGCATTTACGTAGGAAGCAACCGTTTCTTCGCTGATCGCAACTTCGTCGTTTGTCGAAATATCCTGTGCAAGCACCGTATTCGGCACCTGGCCTCCTTGATTTCTTGCGTAGGAACGCATGAGCCTGCGAACTCTTTCTGGATTCTTCTGTACATTGTCGGCACGGTTAATATCCGAGTGTACAACTGCATCATAGTAATCAGCCGCCTGATCCAAAGCAATTTCATCACGCATATCCACAGCCTGCGGCCAACCGCCCCGGCACACGAGGAAAGCCAAACGGTCGATACTTAAATCTGAACCTCCATCTACCTCCGCATTTCCCTCAAACAGATCTTTTATGCTGACTTCACCTGTTGAATCCCCGGATTCATATAGGCTCATCGGCCTCATCGTCAACCATGTAAAACGCCCCGTACCGGAGTGTGTAATCTCCTTGGTATCGGCGGGAACGGCAGACCCGGTGAGGAGAAATTGTCCCAGCTCGCCGCGATGGTCAACCTCAAAGCGAATGGCATCCCAAAGCTTTGGAGCAAGCTGCCACTCGTCAATCAGTCTCGGTGTCGCGCCTTTCAGCAGCCGCTTGGGGTTCAACTCGGACATCGTGATGTTCTGCGCTTTCTTTTCCGGGTCGTCCATATATAAAATGCTGGCTGCAAGCTGCTCCGCAGTTGTGGTTTTACCGCACCACTTAGGGCCTTCGATCAGCACCGCACCTTTGCCTTCCAGCTTCCGCATCAGAATATCGTCAGCAATTCTTTTCCTGTAATTCTTCATTTGGGATACCTCGCCTTCCTTTGCGTTAGCTTTATTATATGCACTGATTATGGATTATGCAATGGTTTTCCGATAGTTGGCGAAATATTTTTCCGACGATTGGCGGAAATTTGATACGATAGTTGGTGGCACAATCCCTGCAAATAAGCAACCCCGCTCTCTGCATCGCAGCGTGTCACGGGGATGCCCTTCATCTTGGCACGTTGTTAGGCTTCAAAGTCCACGGACGAGTTGCAGCGGCTCATCTCGGCATCCTTTTCTTCGTTGTCCAGTTCTTCGAGCGTGTAGCGTCTCGAATTGCCCTGTGTATAGCCCAGAGCGGCCATCAGTTCAGGCGCGGAGTCGAATGCGCCGGACAGCCCCTCGCCCTTCTCAGCGGCAGCCATCGCTGCCTGAGTCACCGCGTTAGGCACTTCCATGTCGTATGGAAGCCTTCCCGCTTGGACGACGACCTCTGCAAAAGAAGTAAATGCCTCTTCAAGCGACAGATTATATCGGGAGCAGATGGCCGCCAGCTGCTCCCTAATGTTGGTTTCCAATTCAAAGGTTATTGTTGTCTTCATCCGCATCGCACCTCCAGTACCGCCACTATACCATGTGTAAGGTGCTGCAGGAAAGAGGCTCTTAAAGAAGCAGGTGATCTGCGCCGATGGCGCAGATCACCTGCCTTGTCTGTTCAGGTAGAGGAATCGTCCTCGCTCATGGCCTTGTCGATGGCGCGGTTGATGTAGGCGTTGACGGACTCGCCGCGCTGTGCCGCGTGCGCCTGAATGATTTCCTTCTTGCCTTTGGGCATGCGGAGCTTTATTTCATCATAGTTGTTCTTGACGTACTTATTCACAGCGCGTTGCTGCGCTTTTGAAACTGCCATAATGGCCTCCTTAAGCTATATCAGTTCAGTACTATTTTAACCGAAAAGCTATACTGGGTTCAATATACAAGTTGCACATATAATGTACCCAATATTTGTGGACTTTGCCAATTGAATATTGTCCCCAATATGATATAATAGCTATAGAAAACAAAACAACGGCAGTCACAGGGAGCGCCAACTCCCTATGACCTGCGCAGGTGAAGCAACCACCTACACAACGGAAAAATTCCGCACCGCAGGGAGAAGTATACCCTATTTTCAAGGGATTTGCAAGTCCTCCCTGCGGACGGATACTCCGTTTCCTTGTCGTTTTCCGACGCACCGTGTAGGTATTTCCTGCACGGTGTTTTGTTTATCAAAAACAAAGGAGTACGGACATGGACGAAAACAGAAAGAACACCATCGAAGTGGAGATGACTGAGGACGATTGGATGGAGCTGCTGCAGGTTTGCATTGACCTGCGCGTGACGCCTGACACCCTGATTGAGTCCTTTTGTTGGGAGGTCATCCGCCAGCAGTCATTGCTGCGCATCGTCGCAGACGCTATTCGCCGGGATGCTGTTACACGCAGCGCAAAGTAACGGAAAGGAGCTTTAACCATGGAAAACAGGAACAACAACCCCATTGCGGAAGAGATTATCCATAACAATCCCACCGGGTATGGACTTTTCGCGGGTATCGGTGACAATTTCAACAGCGCGGCGCAGGCTATCTGCGAGCTGGCAGACGATGCGATTTCCAATCTCCGTGCCAACAGCGACGACCCCGACCTCTCCATGACGATTGTGGTGTCCTTCGAGAATCTGGGCGATGCAGTGGAGATCAGCGTGGTGGACGGCGGCACGGGCATCACCAATTTGGACAGTGCGCTGACCATCGCCTGCCGGGACGGGGCGCAGACGCCGCTGAACGAGCACGGCTTCGGGCTGAAGCACGCGCTGGCGTCCTGCGACAGCAGCCCCAGCCAGCAGTGGAGCATCCGGACGCGGACGAAAAGGGACGCGGCTGCAAACCAGTACCGCGAGGTTACGGCGCCTTACTCCATGGGCACTTCTGAGGAGGACCAGCCCATGAAGGTGTTCTTTTACCCTGGTGCCGGCGGTCTGCCCTACCCGACCGGCACCGCTGTTACCGTCCGCTGCCCCATGGCAAAGTTCCAGACGGTGAAGCCCGACCGCAAGGCGGCGCAGTCCGATTTCCACCATCTCGTGATGTATGCCATCGAGGAACTTCGGTATATCTACGCCGGCGTGCTGGCCGATACGAGCATCACGATGAAGGTGCTGGAGGTCAACGGCAGCACAGAGAAGTGCCACATTCTGAAGCCTCTGCAGCCCACATGGGAGGAGGGAACCATGAAACGGCTGGAGAATGTCCCCTATGATTTGGGCGGCGGACAGCTGACCATCCACTGCCGGTATGGGAATATCCTCCCTACCAAGAGCAATGCCATTTACTATAAGGGCAACATGGCCTCCAGTGGTGTAGAGCTGCGCATCAACGGGCGCGCCATTGAGCACGGACTGTTCGACCGTGTTTGGGGCGAGGCTATTCATCCCAGCCAGAACCGCTTTCTGGTGCAGGTAGACCTGATTACGAACAATTCCGCCGCACTGCCCGCCACCAAGAATACAAAGACGTCCTTCTGTGAAGCGGATCCGCGCCTGAACAAGCTGTTCCGCTGGATCGCAACCTATGTCCCCGCGCCGCCCAAAGACGCGGACACCATTGAAGCCCGCTACGTCAAGGAGCTGGCGGCCAAGTGCGAGAGCAACCCCGATGCCCTGCGGGTGAGCCGCGAGGAGCCGGTGTTTCAGAAAATCGGACTGAAGGCGAAGGTAGACCTGTTTGTGGGCTGCGTCAATGGCGTGACCATCTATGAAGCCAAGGCGGGCAAGACGAAGGCGTTGGATTTATACCAGCTCCGTATGTATGTGGACGGCTGTGCGCTGGACAACAAGCCTGTGGATGAGGCAATTCTTATCGCGCGATATCACCCGCCTGAGGTGCGGGAGCTGCTGGACATCCTCAATGGGCTGTCCGCGCCTGATGGCCGTCCCTACAATTTCCGGTTGGTCACATGGGATGAGGAGGGCATCTTCGTGCAGCAGAGCGCGTGACTGAGGCGCGGGAAAAGTGTGCAATGGTTGCACACTTTTGCGGGAGGAATTCATGATGATCAAAAACGCCATCAAATGCAAAAAATCTGGAGAGGTTATCGAGTCCGTCTCCCTGCACGACTTCAAAATTTGCTTGTGCGGTGCCTGCGCCGTGGGCGGAGGACACGAATACCTGCGGCGTTCCGCGCCGTCACTGGATGACTTTATCGACTTGAGCGTGGTCAAGCTGGACGAATCAGCCGACAAGTTGTTTTTCTCATAATGGTACAGCAGGTCGCGGCGTTGCCGCGACCTACTGTTTTATACAGCTCATAGTTGCACATATGTGCGGGCGAAAGCTCGGTATCCTGTTTTGCCTTTCCGTGCGCCGCCTGCTACAGTAAGGCCAGAAAAGGCGGGACTGCTTGTGGATGCAAAGAGAATATGCTATACTCTGTCCTGTGTGATTGAATTCAGGAGGGACGCCATGTTTTATACGGATGAGGAAATATCTGTCATCACCGGCTTTCTCAACGGCTATCTTGTGCGTGACCATGCCAGTGCCAAAGTAAGAGAATCGTATATCAGGATCAGTGCAGGGCTTCAAAGTCATACATTGACCAAGGACGATTATGTTTGGCTGGAGAATGCTCTGTTGTTTCTGCGGCCGTACTGGTGGAGTGACCGCGAGGATGGGAAAATGCTGATGGATGCGTTCCTGCATACGCAAACATTAGCAAAAGGCGAATAGCGAAAAAGATGAAGGATGTACCAGCTGATACACCCTTCATCTTTTTTTATCGGTTTATTTGCGTTTCGCCCCTTCGAGATTTTGTCGGGGGTCATGGCCACGCTGATATGCTCCGCTGGGCATGATCGCCCATCCCGTGCCTACGCTGCTCCGTCCTCAATGCCTAATGACCTTAAGTACAAGGCCATTGTAGCGGAAAGCTGCCGGGGCGTACAGGTGGAAAACACTTCTTCGCTGCGAGAACCGGCTTATCCATTCATATCATCGTATCCATGAGTGCTGCCAAAGCTGCTTGCTGCACTGATGTCAGGCAATTCCATTTATCCAACATCTCACGCTGCGCGGGAGTCAGAGCCACACGAATGTCGTCCTGCGCAAAGAATTGCGACAATGTAACACCGAAAGCATCGCAGATCTTCTCAAGCGATGCAAACGATGGCGTCATAGATTTTTTATACCACGAGGAGATGGTAGACTGTGGCAGGCCAGAGCGTTCAGCAAGCTGATATTCCGACCATCCCCGTGCCTCACGATTCTGCTTAATGATTTCAAGAATGTCTGTCACAACTTCACCACCTTGGATTTTTCGTTTATTATACTTTGGAAAATCGTTGCATTTTAATAATTATTGTCGTATTATTTATTGCGACAATAATCTTATGAAGGTGTGACTGCTTTGGAAGAATACCGACGTATATACCGTTGTGCAGTCATGGGACAGCACCCCATGCGCTTGCCGTGGGGGTTTGACGAGGAAGATGACCGCTGCCAAAAACTGAAAATGGAGCTGGCGCAGCAGATCATGACGCTGCGCCAGCGCGGTGTGACACAGTTTCTGACCGCCTGCGACTGCGGCGTAGGTCTTTACGCAGCCGAGATCGTCAATGGTCTGCGGGAAACCACCGACCAAGGCCTGATGCTTTTCTGCTACACACCACACGAGGAACAGGCCACAAAGTGGGCACCGTATCTGCGGGAACGTTACTTTACTATGCTGGAAAAATGCACCCATATTTCGGTCGTGTGTCCCGTGGGTACGCCGGATGCACAGCTGCAAGCCTATAGGAAGATCATCGGCCTTGCCGATGTGGTGCTATGTGTTCATGATACGGACTTGTCAGCAACGGACAGTGGGGAAAACAGAGCCTTTGCTTTTGCTGTGGAAAGCCATACGCCCACGCTGGTCTTGCATCCGAAAGAGCTGACCGCAGAGTGGGTCGGCGAGCGGTTCTATCCCAGACGGTCTTGATAACAGGATGATTAGCCCCTGTTCACGACGCAGCAAGCCGGATCGCGCCTTGCCTGCAAAACAAAAAAGCCGTAGGCACAGATGCCTACGGCTGCATGAGGAATAGTTCGTTTTTCGTAAATCATATACAATTCACGACAGAAAAGTTACCGCAATTCCATTCCTCACTATACATTGACTTGCTAAAAAAGTCAATAAAAAATGCAGGAAAATTGTGAAAAAGCAAGAACTATCTGAATTGCGATTCAAATTGCTTTATATTGTTTCCATCATCTGGAATTTCAAAAGAAAGGATACCACGGCATCTTGTTTATTGCCGTCACAAACACCGTCAGAAAGAAGGGAAGATTACTATGCCACGTCGCGGAGAGAACATTTACAAGCGGAAGGATGGCCGGTGGGAGGGTCGCTATATTCGCGGCCGGACACCTGCCGGCAAGGCGGAATATGGGTATGTTTATGCCAAGAGCTATGCCGCCTGCCGTGAGAAGCGGCGAAGGATGGAAGATGCGCTGCCACAGAAGCCTATGTTGACAGGTGAAATGTCGGTATGTCAGGCAGCAGAATTCTTCCTGTCCGAGCGCCGCGGCGCACTGAAGGCCTCAACGATTGGGCGTTACGAGTATATGATACGGCACTATATTGTCCCTGAAATTGGAACGATCCTGCTGCGTGATCTGACGGCGGAAAAACTTTCTGTATTTTTTTCGCGGCTGCAAGATAGAGGTTTGTCATGCAAGAGCACAAGGGATGTTGGCGTGCTGCTGAAAACAATTTTCAAAGTTGTGAAAAAGAAATGCCATTGCGACTGCCCCGGCAGGGATGTGGAGCTGCCTGCATATCGAAGCAAAAAGGTCGAGGTATTTGCTGACCACGAAATAGCCGCGCTGGCGCAGAAGGTATTGGATGCACCGGACATCACGGGACTTTGTGCCCTTCTAATCCTGAACACCGGGCTGCGCCTTGGTGAGATCTGCGCTCTACGCAAAAGTGACATTGACTTCCGTTCAGGCTTTCTGCGAATTGAGCGCTCGGTTGCCCGTGTGCGGGATGCTTCCGGAACACATTTGGTGGTTTAATCCCCTAAAAGCAGCAGTTCTGTACGTCTTGTGGCAATTCCCAATGATATGCTGGAGTTGTTGAAAACAGCCACGCAGAATATTCAAAAAGATAACTACCTGCTGACCAATACGAACACGCCAATGGAGCCGCGCACACTGCAATACCGGTATCGGAAGCTGTTGGAACGCTGCGGTACCCGCTATCGAAATTTTCATGCTATGCGGCATACCTACGCGACACGGTGCATGGAAAGCGGCGTGGACATCAAGAGCCTCAGCGAGCTGCTGGGCCACGCTGATATACGGACGACATTACAGACCTATGTGCATTCCTCTCTGGCACATAAAAAGCAGGCGGTGCAGAGTATATGCTTTCTCCCGATTGAAAGTACGTGGGGCAGTTTAACTCCGTCAAAAATTCCGTCAGAGATGCCGCAAAGCGATGCGCTGCAAAGATGCGCAGACGCAGGGTTCGTAAATTGTATATGATTTACGAAATACCCAGAGCGTGTGCTGACACTTTGCAGTATGCACAAACCGCAGCAGCATCATTCATTTGCAACAGACAAGTAAATATGATCCGGTGACACCGTGTGGCTGTGTTGGTCGTAAAGATCTTTTTGTATGCAAAAGATCAGGCAGCAGCCTAAAAGGAATTTGGGTTAGAAACCCTCTGCGGACGGCACTGTGAGCGCAAGGAAATGGTCGAAGCGGCGAAAGCTGTTGGGTAATACCGCCATTGGGAGGAAGCTTCTGAGAAGGTAGATCATGTACGAAAGGCGAAAGCCTTGTGGCGCGAGGGCAGGAGAATTGCACGGTCAAGGATCTTTGGTACACAGTGGCGCTCTCTCGCTGTGACGAGGGCAGGAGCGTGCGCTGACGGATTTTGTCAGCGTTTTTTCTTGCCAAAATGTCGCTGGTCATCCCCTGAGAAGGGGTTTGTCCGGCATTTTTTCGTAATAAGGAGGAGTGTTACTATGTCTCAACGCGGCGGACGTCCCATTGATTTTCAGGCGTGGGCACAAAACCAAATAGTCAAAAGGGCTGTAGCAGCACTGGAAGCGCGTGACGAAGCATTTGCCGAGCGAAACGCAGATACGCCGCTGCCGCAGCTGGCGCGGTATCTGAGCCGGTGTGCCATCTCGCTGGGTCACAGCCCATCCCCCAGCGAAGTGGATGGCGGTACATTTATCGAGCAGCGTTTTGGCAGCTGGGCGGCCGCGATGGCGGCGGCAAAGCTGCCGCAGCCTCGTTCCATGCGCAAGCTGCGCGACACCGCTCGCTATAAGGCGGAAAAGGTGAAGCAAGAACCGTTGTTCCGTGAGGAGCGAAGGCAGAAGCGGCAGCGCAAGCTGGAGCAATCCGAGCAGCGAAAGAAGGAGCAGGCTATCAAAAAGCGCGCGGAGCGGGCTGCTAAGGCTGAATGGGCGGCGAAGAAGAAGGCGGAGGCTGAAGCAAAGGCTCTCACCTTGGCAGAGACCTCCGCTGAAGCCGCACTTGATACAATATCCGCAGCAATTAACCCCAGTCAAGCCGAGACAGTCTGAACGGAGACTGTCAGCTTTCCATAGGGGGACGGGGTTTAAGCCGCCCCGTCCCCCATCCTCAAATCCGCAAAAGGCAAGTCGAGACGGCAAATGCCGTTGTCTTTTCCATAGCGGGAGGGGTTTGCCGGCCCCTCCCGCATCCTCAAAATCAACAGCCCTAACGGCTGAAGGAGAATTGACATGAAAAAGAATCTGAGATATATCATCGCGTTCCTGCTGGCACTTATGATGCTGTTGAGCCTGTGTGCCTGCGCCCAGACCGGCACTGCCGGCAATAGCGGCGAATTGGATCTGGATTATGTGGGAGAGGATACCGACCAACCCGAAGAGGAAAAGCCGTGGTATTCCTGGTTTACGGAGGCCTTCAGCTTCGGCAAGAAGGACACGGCCCCCACCGCGCCCAGCAAGCCTGACAGCGTGGCGGATTTCTATGCCCAGGGCTCCGGAGATGTGCCGCAGGGCAACAAGGGCAATAAGACAGACCAGACGCCTTCTACCACACCTGAGGAGGATACCGCCAATAAGCCGTCCAACTCCGGCGGCAAAAAGGACGACAATAAAAAAGACGACCAGAAGGGTGAGGACAGCAATACCCCTACGCCCACCCCCGAGCAGAAGCCCGAAAGCAAGAAAGACACCATCACCATTACCATTCGCTGCGATACGGCGGTGAATAATGGTATGCATCTGGAGAGCAAGTGGGCGGGCATCGTCCCGGCCTCCGGCGTGATCCTGCCGGTAACCACGGTGGAGGTGAAGGAGGGCGACACGGTTTTCGATGTCCTCGCCTTTGTGTGTGAAAAGTACAAGATCCACATGTCCTATCGGGGCGGTACCTCCAGTGGCTGCTATGTGGATGGCATCAACAACCTCTATGAATTCGACGGCGGCCGCTGGAGCGGCTGGATGTACTGTGTCAACGACTGGTATCCCAACTACGGCTGCGGCGTGTACTTCGTCAAGCCCGGCGAGGTCATTGAGTGGAACTACACCTGCGACCTCGGCTGCGATCTGGAAAACGGAGATCCCTACGGCTACGGCAAGGAATGGAAGGATAACCATGACTGATACCCGGATGCGTTTCTTCGGGAACCTGCATCCGGCGGTCAGTATGGCGTACTTCGTACTGGTTCTGGGCCTGACACTGGCCTGTATGCACCCGGTCACGGTGGTGCTGTCGTTCCTGGGCGCCAGCTGGTTTTCCATCTGGCTGCGAGGCTGGAGGGCCTACGGCCACACCATGCGGTTTGTGGGGCCTATGTTTCTGCTGATTGCCCTTGCCAATCCGCTATTCAACCATCGGGGCGTGACCATGCTCTTTACCATCAACCACCTGTGGTACACGCTGGAAGCGATGTGCTACGGTCTGGTGTCCGGTTGCTCCTTGTGCGCGGTCATTATGTGGTTTACCTGCTATCAGGAGGTCATGACCTCCGATAAGTTCCTGTACCTGTTCGGCAAGCCCTTCCCCGGCACGTCGCTGCTGATCACCATGACGCTGCGGTTCATCCCACAGCTTCAGCAGAATCGCCGCGAGATCCGGCAATCGCAGGCCATGTTGCAGGAAGAGGGCACGCGGCTGCTGCAAAGGCTGGGCAGTGCCCTGCGGAACCTGTCGGTGCTGCTGACCATGAGCATGGAGGCGGCGGTGGAGACGGCGGACAGCATGAAAGCCCGGGGCTATGGTGCCAAGCGGCGTACCACCTTCCACCTGTTCCGCTTCGATGGCCGGGACGCCCGGACGCTGGGCCTCATTCTGGCGGTGGCAGGCATCTGCATTACCGCCCGCGCCTTCGGTCATGGGTATATGGAGTTCTATCCCGCCATGACGCCGGTGCTGCTGGGCAGTGCCAGCTATACCATGTTTTTCTTTTACGCCGTGCTGATGTTCCTGCCCAGTATTCTTGAAACAAAGGAGGCCATTAGATGGCGCTCTTACGGTTTGAACACCTGAGCTTCTCCTACCCGCTGGCTGACACGCGGGCACTGGACGACGTCTCGTTGGAGATACATAAGGGCGAGTATGTGGTGCTGTGCGGCCCCTCCGGCTGCGGCAAGACCACACTGCTGCGCCATGCCAAGCCCGGCCTGCTGCCTGTGGGGGCAAGGGCCGGCGAGACCTTTTATAAGGACGCGCCCCTTTCCCAACTGCCGGAGCTGACCGCCGCGGCGGAGATCGGCTTCGTACAGCAGAACCCGGATAACCAGATCGTCACAGATTTCGTATGGCATGAGCTGGCCTTCGGCCTTGAAAATATGGCACTGAGCGTGCCGGTGATCCGCCGCCGCGTAGCGGAGATGGCCGCCTTCTTCGGCATGGAAACGTGGTTCCGCAGTAAGACCACGGAGCTGTCCGGCGGCCAGAAGCAGCTGATGAATCTGGCCTCGGCACTGGCCATGGGGCCGAAACTGCTGATACTGGACGAGCCCACCTCCATGCTGGATCCGCTGGCGGCCCGCAATCTGCTTGCCACCGTGCAGCGGATCAACCGCGAGCTGGGCGTGGCCATCCTTTTGACGGAGCATCGGTTGGACGAGGTATTCCCCGCCGCCGACCGTGTGGTGACTATGGATCAGGGGCGCATCCTGTCAGACGGCGCGCCGGCTGAGATCGCGCGGCAGCTATCCGACAGCGCGGAAAAGAGCCGTATCTATTTCGGACTCCCCGCCGCCGTCCGCATCTTCAGCGAATTGGATCAAACGGGCGATCTGCCCCTGACGGTGCGGGATGGCCGCCGCCGCTTGGAGCGGCTGCTGCCCATCATGGCGGAGGATTCCGCGCCTGAAACCGCGAAACCTGAGAAAGAAGCAAAGCACCCCGCCGTTTTAGAGGGCAAGGAGCTTTGGTTCCGATATACCGAAAATAGCAAAGATATTCTTCGCGGCACAGATGTAACACTTCATCAGGGTGAGCTGCTGTGTCTGCTGGGCGGCAACGGCGCTGGCAAAACCACGCTGATGCAAACGCTGGCAAATTTCAAGAAGCCCTATCGTGGCAAGGTGAAGCTGGCAAAGGGTCAGCGGCTGTGTATGCTGCCCCAGAACGCCCGGTCGCTGTTTGTGGCCGACACGGTGGAGAAGGAGCTGCTGGACAGCGCCGAACAGGACAAAGCCAAGGCCGTGCAGATGGCGGAGAGGCTGGAGCTGACGCCTTTGCTGGCGCGGCATCCCTACGACCTGTCCGGCGGCGAGATCCAGCGTCTTGCCGTAGGCAAGCTGCTGCTGCGGGAGGCCACGGTGCTGCTGCTGGACGAGCCCACCAAGGGGCTGGACGCCTATGCCAAGGCGGAGCTGGCGCAGCTGCTGCTGGCGCTGTGCCGGGAGGGCGCGTCTATTCTGGTGGTGACCCACGATGTGGAATTCGCCGCCCGGTACGCCACAGGCTGCGCCCTGATGTTTGACGGGCTGCTGCTCTCTGAGGGCGAGCCCCACGACTTCTTTGCAGGAAATCGGTTCTATACCACCGACGCCAACCGTATCGCGGCAGAGCACTTCCCCATGGACATTACCTGCGAGGAGGTGATCGCGTCGTGTCGAAGCTCTTTGTCAGCCGCCGCACCAGAGCCGCCGCGTGGGTGATCCTTCTGGTGCTGCCCGCCCTGATGGCGGCCTTCGGCTATTACCATAGTCACCGTCCCGCGGTCAATCCGGTGGGGTCACGCACCTTCTGGGATTACGTTATCCTCAACTCCGATATTCTGCTGGGACTTTTGTTCCTGCTGGCCTCCGCCATCCCTTTCATACTGGTATTTGATAAGAAGAAGCCCCAGGCTCGCGAGCTGGTGCCGATTGCAGTGATGGCGGCCATTGCCGTGGTAGGCCGCACGGTATTTGAGATCATCCCGCTGCCCAACTTCAAGCCCTGCTCCGCCATCATTATCATCACGGCGGTGGCCTTTGGGCCGGAGGCGGGCTTTCTTACCGGCGCACTGACCGCCTTTGTCAGCAACTTCATTTTCGGACAGGGGCCGTGGACGCCGTGGCAGATGTTCACCTGGGGCTTGGTAGGCTTTCTGGCGGGAATTCTGAAGAATGCCGGTGTGTTTGCGGAAAAGAACCGCCCCCACTTCACGGCGAAGCTGTGGGACAGGCTGTGTCCGGAGAATACGAACAGGGGCGACCTGCTGCATTTTGTGCGGCAGCTCACCGACCATGCGCCCCTACGACTGTGCCTGTACGGTTTTCTGTCCGGCTTTTTGTACGGCTGGATCATGAACCTGTATTTCATCATCGGCTACGTCAGCCCCATCACCTGGCAGACGGTAGGCGCGGCCTATGTATCCAGCTTCTTCTTTGATTTTTGCCACGGACTGTGTACGTTCCTGGTGCTGTGGGCGCTGGGCGACCCGTGGGTGCGAAAGCTGGAACGCATCAAGATCAAATTCGGCCTGACAGCGGAGGAGCGGAACTATGTGCTGCCGCCCTCCACATTTGAGATAGCGAGAGAGAACTATGAGTGAACGAAAAACCATCATCAGGACGGTGGGGCTGAAGAAGCACTACACCGTCGGCGGCAACACGGTTCGTGCGCTGGATGGCGTGGACATGTCCGTGCTGCAAGGCGAATTTGTCTGTGTCGCAGGCCGCAGCGGCTCCGGTAAGTCCACCATGCTGAATATGCTGGCAGGTCTTGAGCCGCCCACGGAGGGTGAGATCATTGTCCGAGGCAAGCATCATTTGGAGGCTATGGACGAGGAGCAGCGGACAAGGTTCCGCCGCCGCTATATTGGCTTTGTGTTCCAAAGCTACAACAATCTGCCCCAATACACAGCATTGGAGAATGTGGCGCTGCCACTGGCCATCCGGGGCGTACCGGAGGATGAACGGAACTGGCTGGCGTGGCAGGCCTTGAGCCGCGTGGGACTGCGCGGACACGTAGATCACCGGCCTGCGGAGCTGTCAGGCGGTCAGCAGCAGCGCGTCAGCATCGCACGGGCCATTATTACGGAGCCCTCCATCGTGCTGGCGGACGAGCCTACCGGGAATCTGGACAGCCGTACCGGCCAGGAGGTCATGGAGTTGCTGTGCGAGATCTTCCGGGAGCGGAACACCACTTTCATCCTCAGCTCCCATGACCCGCAGATGCAGTGTTACACGGATCGTACCGTCTATTTCAGCGACGGAAAGATAGAGATAGAAAATCACCACACCGGAGAGGAGAACGCACAGTGAAAAGAGAAACGGTAAAACGGGTACTGGCCCTGTTGATCTGCGTATGGATGACAGTATCCCTGCTGCCCGCCGTCGCTATGGCGGAAGAAGTCACAGAGGATGTGATAGATGACAGCACCATTGAGGCTTACACGTCTTACGAAAACGGAGAGGATGCCGGCGTCAGCGGGGTCTCGGTTACGGACGAAAAGCCCAACACGGATATCAAGGTCATACCCAGCGACGCCAACGCCCTGATCCTGATGGATACCGGCGCACAGTCCCCAAAAGGCGTTCCCGGTCAGGTGGTGAAGATCGTGCTGCCGCTGGCGGTGAACAAGGAATATCTGCCCAGCGAGAAATACATGCTGCGCAACATCAACATCTATCCCGATGTGCCTACCGACGCCAGCGTGTCCAACTGGCCCTTTGAGCTGATCTATGCCAGCGATGTGCAGCACTTAAAGGATATGTCCTACAACTCCACGGCGGAGGTGTGGTTCGAGTTCAAGGTCAGCGAGTTTGCCAGCAAGGGACGCTACGCTGTGCCCTTTAAGATCAACGCCACTGTGTGGCGGGAGGATGCCGTGAACGGCACCACCATCACCGAGGACGTGACCTTCAAGGTCAGTGCCTATGTGACCGTTACCGACAACGGCAATATGTCCGGCGTTACCACCGCCTTCGGCAGCCTTCAGGTGGCGGGTACCAATGCGGGCGGCTCCTATACCGTGCCTACCGGCACACCCAATCAGACTATCTCCATGCGGATCCCCGTGATCAATGTGGGCGGTACCCTGACCAGCGTGACGGTCTATCCCGTGGTGTCCGCCGCGCTGGACGAGTTCCCCTTTGTGATCGACTCCACCAATTTGGGCAAGTATTTCGACTACTGGGCCAGCGGCGAGGTGAAGTATCTGGACTACACCTTCACGGTGTCGCCCTTTGCCACCTCCGGCAACAAGTCCATTAAATTCAAGGCAAATTATTTCGAGAACAGCGCCCCTGCGGAGGGCTCCTTCTCCACGCAGTTTACCGTGATCGACGGCTAAGCCTAAAGAGGAAGATGGCGAACTTGTCGTTGGCGAGCTTACAATCTACATAAATGAAGCGATGCAGGGCGATTATATTTATACGCTCTCGACCAATGCACTGAATGTTACATTTAAAGATATACCGGATGGCTATGGCACCGAATCTGGATTTGTGGCCAACCAGTTTTCCGCAAAGAAAGCCGAAGGACATAGCGGAGCTTTTGCATTTGATGAAGCTGAAGAATTTCTTTACGTCTATAAGGTCAAAATCGAAGTTGCCGAAGCGCCGGTTCAGACATTCCCAAAAATTGACAGCCTGACAAAGAGCGAGGGTGCGAAGCTTGAGGCCTATCGTAATTCCAACTATGACCGGACGGTCACGGGCGTGGAGCATATAGAATATGATAAGCCTAAAGAGGAAGATGGCGAACTTGTCGTTGGCGAGCTTACGATCTACATAAATGAAGCGATGCAGGGCGATTATATTTATACGCTCTCGACCAATGCACTGAATGTTACATTTAAAGATATACCGGATGGCTATGGCACCGAATCTGGATTTGTGGCCAACCAGTTTTCCGCAAAGAAAGCCGAAGGACATAGCGGAGCTTTTGCATTTGATGAAGCTGAAGAATTTCTTTACGTCTATAAGGTCAAAATCGAAGTTGCCGAAAAAGAGTTTGACTATCCTGTCCTGCAATCGTTGACGTTGAGCGATAAAGCGATACTTACAGGCAAAGATGATACAGTATCCATCCTTGGTGCGGCATATACAAACTACCCGACAGCGAAGGATGGAAAATACGAAGACGTTGTTGTAAAAATTGCCGGAGAAATTACCCTCTATGTTGGTTCGGCATTAAAACCAGAAAGTACGTATGCTTTGGCTTCTGATGCGTTAAACGCAGCGTTTACAAGCGTATCAGGATATAACCTAGATACCGGCTTTATTCAAGGCAACTTCGAGGGCGGTAAGAGTACCGCTGTAAGTGTTAACTACGCCTGTACTGAAGACGAGGAAACGCTGTACTGCTACGACCTGAAGGTAGTTGCAGGATATCCGGATAATGACAATGTGTATCTCAAAGACAGTGTTGGAGCAAGGATCGCCCCCACCAAGGCCCGCGTCAGCTTCAATGCGAATCAAGCGGGTACCTATCACTACGCTGTCGTAGATGCGGTGGCAGCCGTGCCCACTATGCCCACGGATACCGGCGCGGAGATGAAGGCAGGTGAAAACACGTTTGTCATTGACGGGCTTGCAGAGGGCGCGAAGAAGGTATACATCTGGGGCAAAAACGGCGGAAAGGTATCCGCCCGCCCCGTCGTGGTGGAGATCGATGCGGAGGCAAAGAGCTATTCCTTGACATTTAATACGACTACGGCTGCCACAGACGGTATCCTTCGTATCACTGCGGATGGCAAGGATGTATCCTTTAAGACAAGGATCATGGTGACGCCGACCACAGAGGCAAAAGGAATCTATGAGGGACAGCGGATCACCGTCTGGATGGGGAATCCCTATACCGACAAGGATCTGAACGGCGTAACATTGAACCCCGCGGTAGATGTGACTATTGCGGAGGACAAAAACAGCTTCTCCTTCACCATGCCCGCCGCTAATGTGTACGGTGCAAGCAGCGACTGGCGCACCTATGTGGACAGCACGAAAACGCGCTATACGCTGACCGGAATAGCCTCCACCTTTGACCAAACCAATGTGTCGGGTATTAAAATGGGACACGTTGTCTTTAAGGATGAAGGAGGCAATATCATCACACAAGCAACGAGCGGAACAACAGTAACCGCGACGCCTGTTCCGAGCACCACCGCCAATTACACGTTGGAATTCCAGTTTACCGAGTGGTCAGACGCCACCGGCTTTACGTTGGCTGATGCTGATAAGACGAAGAAAACGCTAACCTTTACGGTAGGTTCGGAAAATATCTCCCTCAAAGCCAATTTCAAGCCTATTGGCACAAAAGTCACATGGGGGACCAACATCACTTCGGCGGATACCAATGCCCCGCAGGTTTCCATGCCCGGCTATGTGTCAAGCCCGTTTGTGTTCAAGCCCCAGCCCCAGCCGACGGCCGCGTCCATCAGCGGGACTGCGTGGTACGATCGATACGAGTTTGAGGGCTGGGTGATCACAAGAGACGGCAAGACGCTGACCGGCGATGATGTCGATACGAGCCAGCCAGTGGGAACTCCCGGTACTCCCGGCTACTGGACATATGCTAAGTTTGACATCTCCGGCAAAGAAATGACCGTCACAGCCAATTTCCGTGAACGCAAGTTCGCCAGCGTGACCGCCACGGTCAATGACCCTGCTATGGGCAGCGCGGCGGTTGCCATCGGAAACGGCGAGGCGTCTCCCAGCCAGTCTGTTGTTTTTGAAGGGCAGACCGTCACCCTGACCGCCACACCCAAGAGCCAGCGATACATGCTGAAAGGCTGGGAGGTCAAGGTGGACAAGGACAACACCACTGTGGAATACCGCGTTGCGGAGGATGTCAACGTTGCCACCTTCACCATGCCCGCCACCAAAGAGAACATCACCGCAATGGCGATTTTCGAGGTAGATACGTCCAAGCCCAACGACGACTGCTCGCTGGAGCGGGTGGAGCTGTGGTCCGCTGACGGCGCGAAGCTGCTGTCCGCCTCCAACCGGGCGGGGGATACCTACACCATCGAGCTGCCCGCCAGCGTGGCCCCCTCTGAGCTGCCCAACCTGCGCCTGAAGTTCATCTGCGGCGACGCCGAACACGCGGTCGTCAAGCAGGGCGATACCGTGTGGGACGAGAGTAAGGGCTGCGGCATCACGAAGCTGGGCCAGACGCAGGTGTTCACCGTTGTCGCGGAGGACAAACAGACCAGCGCCCCCTACAAGGTCGTGATCAACGCCGAGACGAAGATCACCGCCGTGACGCTGCTGAACGGCACCGAGACCATCGCCTCCGGCACCCTTTCCGGCAGCAAGTGGACCATCACCCTGCCCGACAGCATTGACGCGGATCTGCTGACCCAGATCGGCGCAAGCGACACGATCTTCATGAAGATTGAATACGCGGGCGCGTCCCTGAAGCAGGTGGCCACCACCAACGGAGCCGGCTATGACGACGCCGGAAAGGAGAACTCCTGGGACTCCGGCAAGATCATGTGCGCCATCAGCCCCGGCAGCGAAGCGCAGTTCATCGTGACCGGCATCGACGGCCTGACCAAGGAGTATACCATCGCCATCACCCGGCCCAATGTGTCCACCACGCCCGTTCTGGAGAAGGTGTCGGTGGAGCGCACCAGCGACAACGCCGCCACCGTGAAGTTTACCTCCAGCATGGCGGGCAACTACTTCTACAAGGTGGTGGACAAGGGCGCGGCGGCTCCCACGGTGGATACCACCAGGGGCGGCACGACGGCGGTCAAGGGTGAGAACACCATCACCCTGACCAACCTGTCCACCGGCGCGCGGGATATCTACATCGTGGTCAAGAGTCTTTCCAACGTGGAGTGCGATCCCTTCAAGATCGAGATCCCCGCCTACGGCAGCACCGAAACGCCGGATGAGGGCGACTTTACGATCACGGTGAACGCGCCTCCCACCGGCGGTACCATCGCCACCAACCGCACCAGGGCCAACGAGGGCGACGAGATCATCGTCACCGTCACGCCCAAGACGGGCTATCAGATGAAGGCGGGGTCCCTGCGGTACGCGTTCTCCGCACCCGGCGCTAAGTACAAGACGATCACCGGAAACAGCTTCAAGATGCCCGGCGGTGACGTCAGCATCACCTGCGATTGGGAGACCGCCAGCACCACCGTCAACGGCATTACGGCCTTCTCCATCAACGGTGTGGCCGGTGCGGTGAACAACAGCACCAATACCATTACCATCACCATGCCCCGCGGCACAGATGTGACGAAGCTGACCCCGGTTATCGCCACAAACGGCGTTAAATCCCTGACACCAGGTAGCGGCGAGACGGTGGACTTCACCAATGCCGTGACCTACACCGCCGCCATGGAGGACGGCAGCAGCAAGACCTATACTGTTACGGTCTACGTGGACAAAGGGACGCTGGCCGATCAGTTCTGGGATAAGCTGACGGACTTTGCCAATCAGGTTCCCTGGTGGCAGTATGCCGAAAAACAGCAGAGCACCAGCAAGTATCCCAAGTATTGGTAAGTAGATGGCTCCCGACCCCACAGACACCCTGAAATACCAATCGCAAAACGAACAAAAGAGCAGCCATTCCTAGGAATGGCTGCTCTTTCTCTGTAATGACTCAGGCACGGGTGTGATGGGCGTTGGCCTCCCCGTGTGCCTGAACCCCGCCTACCCCCACGGCATGACGCTATGGGGCTCTGAGGTGCTGAGTGCGACTGCGAAGGCAATTGCTATACGCCGCGCGACTCACGAAACGTAAATACGCATTTGATGTGTCAGAGCAGGGATGCCAGTTAAGCATTGAGCCAGTTGTCGAGAATAGGCCGCACCGGTTGAATAAATGAAGGAAGACCACTTGCCGAAAACAGCAGGTAGCCTTCCCTTAGATAGAGAGTGATTTCCTTGGAATTTGTCCTTCCGAACGTATTGACAATATACTCGATTATGCTACGCTGGGATTAGGAGGCAGGTGCGGGGGTACGAAGTTACATTTCCCCGCCTGAGCGTGACTGTCTAGGCCGCTGGGGTCACTGCGGAGTTGCGGAAGGCACGGTGCTCGTGCCACTTCCTTGCTCAGACCGTTTTTTGAGCCCCAAATCTCCATCAGAATACTCATCAAGGATGGTAGAAATTTCATCGTCAACACGGAGAACCGTCATAGAATAGTATTGTAGGCTATTTCGCCAATCCTTTCTGCGAAAAGTTTGCTTGAGATCTTCAAAAGCTTGCTCGCAATTCAAAATGATTATAATGTGTGCCTTTAATGCGTATGTGTTAGCAAATAGATTTAAGATTATGTCGGAGGCAAGTACATCTTCCCCTTTGAAGTACTGAAAATTCCACGATTCACCACCGTCTTTTGTGCCAAGATTATAGGGCACACACTCATAATTCCTTTCGCCGCTGGTGTTGTTATTCGGCCTAACAGGCGTACAAGTTGAAAGCTCTCTTATATCACCGTCTATATCAAAAGTATCTCGCACAAAGCAGGTAAGGCGTGAACCATAATAAATTAACTGCCAATCTCCAACCAGTTCAATCAACTTCCGCGTGTCTTTTATATACCGAGCCAAATCAATATTCAATCCAAGTCTATACGCAACTCTATTCCATTCTGGTTTTGATTTCACGTTGTCAGTCCTCAGAAAACGAGAAAATAGGCTGGAAGATAGTTCGTACTCGGTTGCAATATCTACCTGTGAAACTCTTGGATTTTGCTGCAAAAATAAATTGATTACATCTTTTACCAGTTGAGGATCTTTGGGGAAATTATCTCTACTTCCTGTAATTTCCATCGTTCGCATATAGTAGTCTTCAAATTTTTCCAATTCTTTTGTCATCTTTGCATCTTCACCCATATACAAACCTCCAAATTTGTTTGATTAATAGTACCACAAGAACGAAAAAAAGTCAACGTAAGATAAGCGGAAAGGCGTTCGGTGGAAATGATTGTATTAATATTTTGAGCATTATGATTTACTTTTTCACATCTACATATTGACTTTTGTTGTCGCCTGTGCTATTTTAAAGGAGAAGGCAGATGGTCTTCACGTTATTTCTCTGAAATAACGGCAAAATACGGAATGGCTCTTTCGGAATTTACGCCTGTGGAAATGCCGTCACTGACGAAGCAGGAAGGCTGAACGAAAGGCCACGGCCAATAAAAAAGCACCTCCCGCTTGCCGGCGGGAGGTGCAGGATACAAGACAGCGAGAAACCATCAAGTACCAGTGCAAGGTTATTTTATCATGGTTTCTCGGAAAAATCAATTAGAAAAGGAGTTACCATGAATTGCATTTTACTCGACCGCCGGGACTCGGCGAAATACTTAGGGATCTCAGTTTCGAATCTTGACCGCCTTCGTGCAGCGGGGGAACTTCCTGCTGTCCAATACCGGCGTAAGGGAAACGTCCGTTATCGCGAGGAGGACTTGAGGAAATTTATCGAACAGCGGGTTGATAACGTGGATCGCGGCAGAGCGGATTTTCATCCCAGCTTTCGCGGTGGCAACGGAAAGAGGGGGCGTAATTGATGCCCCGGAGAAAAGAAAAGACAGTAGTTCGAAATGGAATCGAGTACTATTGTAAAAGCATTCGCGATGAACGCGGAAAGTATATCACTGTCTATGGTAGAACAATTGCAGAGCGCGACGAGAAGGTAAAAAAGCGGGAGGCCGAGATTCATCTTCGCCGCAAAATTAAGGAATTCCCAACTTTCAGCGAACGCGCAACGGAGTGGCTGTCGGATAAGTCCGCTGACCTAAAGCGGAACACCTATAACAATTATGAACAGATCATCCGCACACACTTCATCCCTGTGCTTGGTGACAAGCGATTGATCGACATCACCGGCGAAGATATAAAGAAGGCTATGGCTGTAGCAGAGGCGCAGTCCGCGTCCGTTTATCGCAAGGCTTCTATGCTAATCAAACAGATTTTTGCCGATGCCCTCACCTGTGATTTGATCCAGGTTGACCCAACGACAAAGTATACCTTTAAACGCGTGAGGCGCGAAAAAGAGGATACAGGGGAGGAATACTTGACGGATGCGCAGGTTGCCACGCTACTTGCCGCGATCAAAGGAATTTATCCTCTGGAAACGTTTGTCAAATTGGGGCTTTATGCAGGACTGCGGCGCGAGGAGTCTCTGGCACTCCAATGGGACTGCGTTGATCTCAATGCGGACACTCCGCAGATCGAGGTTACGCGTACATGTATCTTTTGCCACAATCGTCCGGAGATTTCCAATGTGACCAAGACCGCAGCTGGCCACCGTAATATACCTATTCCAGTGCCCCTTTTCAATCATTTGAAAGGAATCAAAAAGAGCGTTGCCTCTGATTTCGTCATTTGTAATAGCAGTGGACTTCCCTTAAGTGAGACTCAGTTCCGGAATATGTGGCGAAAGATAAAGCGACGCAGCGTTGGACCGGACGAATATATCCGCTATAAACAGCATGGAAAGAAGTCTCATTCCGTCAATCGGGAAGCAGGCCGGACTGCTGCCCACAATCCCAATGTACGCTATATCATTGACTTCCCGGTTAAAACACACATGCTTCGAAAGACCTATATCACAAACCTGATTTATAGTGGGGTCGATGTTCGCACGGTAATGGATTATGCCGGGCACAAGAATCCCGATGTTACCCTCAAAATCTACGCACAGGCCAAGAGCGCAGAAAAACGGACAGAGTCTGCAAAGCAGATCAATGAGGTTTTCCCGTCCGATCCTACCACATAACTATCCCCCGCAGGCACCATACGCACACCTTAAAAGACAAAATCGACGACAAATTTCATTCGTCAAACCCGCAAGTCGTTGCAAATACAAGGGTTTCTGCCAAGTGAGCGCAAGAAGTACGGCCTGAAGGCCGCTCGCCGCGCACCTCAGTTCTCCAAGCGCTGATCGGACGCAAATTCACAGCTCAAAAGCTCAAAAACCCCGGAAAATCCGCATTTTCCGGGGTTTTCTTATGCTTATTTTTTCATAAAATATGACTGATTTTCTCCATTCTTTCCTTTGACCATCGACCGTTTTGCAAAGCTTATTATACCACGCAAGCATAAGGCCTATGTTAAGCAAGAGGTCTTTGGGGTGATTGGAACAGCGAAAGACTGGCTTTTACTACCCGGTTGACAAAACGGACCATTTCCTCTTTGCTGTACTTGTCATAGCCCTCCACGACGACATGCATCAAACCGTTTGACAGATGGGTATACATCATTTCCAGCTCTGTCTCACTGGCTCCGGGCAGTTCTTTCCGCCAGTAAGCAATGCTGTCCGCCTTGGCCAGGGCAATCATCCGCATAAGGACGGTTGCGTTTGTATTCCCCAGAATTAGAATTCGACACGCCGCCTGATTCTGATCGACCATATCGTAGATGGCTTCGATCAGCGCCGTCACATCAAGCGAATTGACATAGCGAAGGGAGTTCTCAAATGTATCGATGAGCTCATTCTCAATGCTCTCCATCAGGGCAAAGCAATCGCTGTAATGGGCATAGAAGGTGGCACGGTTAAGCTGCGCCAGCGCGCAAACCTCCTTCACCGTAATTCTGTTTACAGGTTTTTCCTTCAGCAGCTTCAGAAAAGACTGCTTGAGCACCATTTGCGTATAGCGTTTCCTTGCATCCATCTTCTCCATATAGAGCTCCTCCAAAAAAAGTTTACAAAGAAAAGCAACGCTTTGACAGAAAGTGTTGCTTTTCTTTCGGTCGTATGGCAAGTGCTGATTGTTTCTGCCTTTCCCCTCAAGTATACTGTGCTTGTGAAAGATAATCAACACTTGTATGATTATTTGAGGAGGTTTTTTTAATGTATGATAAATATCTTGTTACAGGTGCCACCGGCTTCCTTGGCAGAGCTGTTGTAGAAGCGCTGGTACGCCGCGGCACACGAGTGTATGCGCTTGTGCTGCATGATGACCCCTATATCAATTTGCTCCCCAAAGAAGTCCATACCGTCATCGGTAATGTGTGTGTGAAAAACTCGCTGACAGACTTCTTCGCGGATGCGGACAGCCGTACCTGTGTGATTCACTGCGCCGGTATCGTCTCTGTCGCGTCCAGACCCGGTTCGAAGCTCTATCAGGTCAATGTAGGTGGGACATGGAGCGTTCTCCGGCAATGTATGGAGCGTAATGTGGGCAAAATGGTCTATGTTAGTTCCGTCCATGCCATACCGGAAAAGCCAAAGGGCTGCACCATTACGGAGGATTGCGAATTCTCTCCGGGGTTTGTGGACGGAGATTACGCCAAGAGCAAGGCAGCTGCAACAGAGCTTGTCTTCAATGCGGCAGAGCGCGGGCTGAATGCCAGCATTGTCTTCCCCTCCGGTATCATCGGGCCGGGCGATATACAGGGAGGGAGCTTCACCTCAATGGCGAAATCGTTTCTTTCCAGAAAGCTGCCCTTTGCCGTTTGCGGCGGATATGACTTTGTGGATGTGCGGGATGTGGCAAAAGGCATTCTCACCTGTTCCGAAAACGGAGAGCCCGGCAAAGGATACATTTTGTCCGGCCACTATGTCACCATTCGCAAGATGCTTCAGCTCGTGGGAAAGACTGCAAAGCTGAAGTATCGCCCCATCTGCCTGCCACTGGGGCTTGCAAAGCTGGCGGCTCCATACTATGAACGTCGAAGCACGAAGGAGCGAAAGCCGCTGTTTTTCACCCCTTATTCCGTTGCTGTTCTTGCCTCAAACGGGCAATTCAGTCATGCTGCAGCATCGGAATGCTTTGCGTATCATCCGCGCCCGGTGGAGGATACTTTGCAGGACATGACAGCCTGGCTTTTGGGGCAGAGGAGAACGGACGAAGTGTGACCTCACCTCAACAAAAAGCACCTTGAGCAGGCTGCACATGCAACTGATATGCTTTGCGATCTCAGCTGCCATCAACAGGCTGTCCTCCGCCCTTTGCTGCGGGTGAGCTTCGCCGTGATAAACAATTCTGGACGGAGGAAAGAAGATGAAAACAGGGAAAAAACTACTCACAGGATCACTTTTAACGCTTTGCACCGCTCTTTAGGGGCGCGGGCAAATAGCCCCGCGCCCCATTCGCTGTCTTCCCAGAAAAAGACGGCTGTTCCTCAAAAGAACAGCCGTCCCATTTTTTCTGTTGATATGTATCTGAAATCAGACCACAAACAGGTACAGGAGATATCTACAAGTCTGTTTGTCAGCCCATATCGGCGGATAGAGCCTTGCTGATTTGGGCTTGCAGTGCCTCCGCCTGCTTCTTTTCCGTGATCGCACCCACGATGGGGTCGCCCACGATGTTGCCGTTCCTGTCAACCACATAGGTGGTGGGATAGGCAAAGATATTGGTGGTGAACTTGCCGGCCTCTCCATCGGAAGCGAAATACACGTTCTGATAGGTCGCGCCCTTCTTGGCAAGTACATCCTTGGCCTCGGAAATGGCCGTCTCGTTGCCGTCCAGCGTGAAGGTGTTGACGCCGATGAGGGCGCCGCCCTTCTCCGCAAGCTCCTTGTTCAGCGCGTCCAGCTCGGCAAGCTCCCCTACGCAGGGGTTGCAGGTGGTAAACCAAAAATTCACAACGGTGACGGCGTTTTTGGCGAACAGCTCGCTGCTCTTCACCGTGTTACCGTCCAGATCCTTGCCCTCAAAGGCGGGAAACTTCTGCATACTGCCATCGTCAGGCGGCGTGGTCATATCGCTGCCCGCCGGGACGCTCGTATTGTCATCACTATCAGGCGTCTCTGACAGCCAGGGATACTTTGTCTCCAGCTCCGCCCGCTGGTTCTCAATATCCTTGATCTTGGTGGCCTCGCCGGTGAGCAGCGTCAGCTCCTCCTCGGTGAACTGATCCTTGGCATTCTCGATGGTCTTAAGCAGAAAATCGCCGTAGTTGCCGCCGTCCTCTATCATGGCCATGCCCTTATCGGCTGCCTTAAAGACCTTTTCCCAAAGAGCTGTGTTTTCCGACAGGATGGCATTTTCCTGCGCCATCAGCTGCTCGTACAGCGCTTTTGCCTCCTCGCCGCCATCATTGCCGTCTGTGTCCTCTGCGGGCTTTGTGCCACAGGCGACCATACCGGCGGCCAGCACCAGCGCCAGCAGCAGTGTGATGATTTTCTTTACGTTCATTTTGTTTCCTCCGTTTTTAATGTATTTGCAGGTTCTACAGGTTCTTTTTTGCCGTCTCCAAAGCCGTAGCGGAAACTGACGGCGTTGGTGGGACAGGCGCGGATGCACATCCCACAGCGGATGCACTCGGTATGGTTGGGCGTTTTTGTCACGTCCACATCCATTTTGCAGGCCTTGGCGCATTTTCCGCAGGAGACGCATTTGTTCCTATCCACCTTCATCTGGAAGAGGGACACCCTGTTAAACAGCGCGTAAAACGCACCCAGCGGGCACAGCCACTTGCAGAAGGGCCGGTAAAATACGATACTCAGCACGATCACTGCCAGCAGGATGCTGAATTTCCAGGTAAACAGGCTGCCCAGCGCCGCCCGGATGCCGGAATTGGCAAGGGACAGTGGGATGGCCCCCTCCAGCACGCCCTGGGGGCAGAGATACTTACAGAAGAAGGGGTCACCCATGCCTACGTCGTTGACGAGAAACGCCGGCAGCAGGAAGACCATCACCAGCAGCACGGCGTACTTGAGGTACGTCAGGGGCTTGAGCTTTTTTGTTGAGAGCTTCTTCGTGGGGATCTTATGCAGCAGCTCCTGAAACCAGCCGAAGGGACACAGGAAGCCGCAGATGAAACGCCCCAGCAGCACGCCCAGCAGAATGAGAAAGCCTGTGATATAATAGGAGAAGCTGAACTTGGAGGACCCCACCACCGCCTGAAACGCCCCGATGGGACAGGCGCCGGAGGCTGCCGGGCAGGAGTAGCAGTTCAGCCCCGGCACGCAGACGGTCTTGCCCGCGCCCTGATACAAGCCGCCCTTGAGAAAGTTCGGCAGGTGCAGGTTGGTCAATAAGGCCGCCCCCGCCTGTATCCAGCCCCGAAAACGGGCCAAAAGATGGGACACGCCCGAAGTATTCTTCTTATCCAATGCCCACACACTCCAGACATAATTTGATCGCTTTGCTCAGCACCGTGGCGGCCTCGCCCCGCCAGACGCCGAAGCACAGCATGGCGGCTCCCGCCAGCAGCAGCGTGACCTGCGCTGCTGCCTTCTTCCTGTGACTCATTTTGATCACCCTTTCCTGTTTCTGCGGCCTATCATAGCGCAGGCGGGTTAAAATCTTTGTTAAGAACAGAAATTTAACACAAATTTTATCCGGCTCTGCTATAATAGGAGACAACCTGTTCATTAAGGAGGCAACTATGCACCTTTTGATTGTAGAGGACGAGCGCGCCCTGTGCGACACCGTCGCCCGCAGCCTGCGGCGGTCGGCCTACAGCGTGGATTGCTGCTACGACGGCGAGAAGGCGCTGGAGCTGCTGGAAACGGAGCGGTACGATCTGGTGCTGCTGGATCTGAACCTGCCGAAAAAGGACGGAATGACGGTGCTGCGCACCCTGCGGCAGACCGACAGAGAGACACCTGTGCTGATCCTCTCGGCTCGCGGCGAGGTGGAGGATAAGGTGACGGGTCTGGATGCCGGCGCCAATGACTATCTGGCGAAGCCCTTCCATCTGGCGGAGCTGGAGGCGCGCATCCGCAGCCTGACCCTGCGGCAGTTTACCCAGCAGGATGTGGTGCTGCGCTGCGGGCAGCTCACCTTTGATGCCCGTGCGCGGGCAGTTTCCGCCAACGGGCAGCCCCTGACGCTGACCCGCAAGGAGACGGGGATCCTGGAATACCTGATGGCGCATCAGGGCCGGCCGGTGAGTCAGGAGGAGCTGATGGATCACGTCTGGGACAACAGCGTGGACAGCTTCAGCAACTCCATCCGCGTCCACATCTCCGCCCTGCGGAAGAAGCTGCGCACCGCGTTGGGCTACGACCCTGTCCGCAACCGCATCGGCGAGGGCTATCTGATGGGAGGGGACGAAGAATGAAGCGGCTTTCCCTGCAGTGGCGCATCACACTGATGTCCGTCCTGCTCATCGGCATCACCTGCGTGGCCATGAATCTGCTGCTCTGTTCCTCCGGTGTGTACTATATGGACACCATTGCAGACAGCTTACAGGGCAGCGGCACGGTGATCCTGAATGAGGAAGGTACGGCAAGCTTTGACCCGCAGCTCGTTGCGCCCAGCGAGGAGCTGACCATCGTTGTCGATGGGGCGCAGGGACGCTTCCGCACCACCAACTGGTATATCACGGCTATAGTGACACTGCTCAGCGGAATTTTGGCCTATTTCGTCAGCGGGCGAGCCCTCAAGCCCCTGCACAGCTTCGCCTCTCAGGTAGAGAAGGTGCAGCTGAACAATCTGGCGGATGTGAGGATCGATGAGGACGTGCTGCCGGAATTCCGGCAGCTCAGCCACTCCTTCAACCAGATGCTGGAGCGGTTGAACAACGCCTTTACCGCCCAGCGGCAGTTTACCGGCAATGCCGCCCACGAGCTGCGCACGCCGCTTGCGCTGATGCAGGCGCAGCTGGAACTGTTTTCCGCCGAGCACCCTGACGTGCGGCCGGAGACGGCGGATCTTATCCGCCTTTTGCGCGAGCAGACGGAGCGGATGACGCAGATGACAAAGACCCTGCTCGAAATGAGCGAGCTTCGCTCCGTGCCCTGCACCGACCGGATCGAGCTTGGCCCGATGGCAGAGGAGATCTTGACCGACCTTGCGCCGCTGGCGGAGAAAAAGGGCATAGCCCTTGTCTGCGACGGCGACGGTGTGATGACCGGCAGCGACACGCTCATCTACCGGCTGCTGTTCAATCTGACCGAGAATGCCATTCGCTACAACCGCCCGAACGGGACGGTGCGCATCTCCATAGCGGAAGAGGAAACGCAGATCGTTGTCCGCGTTGCGGACAGCGGATGCGGCATACCGGAGGAATACCGCCGCAGCATCTTCCAGCCCTTCTTCCGGGTGGACAAGTCCCGCAGCCGGGAGTACGGCGGCGTGGGGCTGGGACTTTCGCTGGTGTGGGAGATTGCCGATCTCCACGGCGGCTCCGTTTGGGTGGAGGAAAGTTCGGACAAGGGCACGACCATCGCGGTGGAGCTGCCGATACAGTGAAGCTGCATCTCACATAAAGCAATAAGCCGCGCAGCGGGAGCACCCTTCGGGCGCTCCCGCCTTATCTTAGCATTTTGAATGACTTTGTATTTTCCCAAAGGCCCCCGCTTCGGCGGGGCCCTTGTCTTTTCACCTTTCGTTTCCCGCTGCGTAGGATAGACTGTACGGAGTCGCCCGGCTCCGCATACTACGGATACGGAAAAGGGAGTGTCTATGCAATCATCTGTCCTTCAGGGGATATTGCTCCCCTTCTGGGGCACGTCGCTGGGTGCGGCGTGCGTATTCTGCCTGCGAAGAGCGCCCTCCGCCGTTCTGCGCCGCGTGCTGGAGGGCTTCGCCGCCGGGGTGATGACCGCCGCCTCGGTGTGGAGCCTGCTGCTGCCCGCTATCGACTGGGCGGACATGGGCCGCTGGTCCTTCCTTCCGGCGGCGGGCGGTTTCTGGCTGGGGGTGCTGTTCCTGCGGCTGCTGGAGCGCCTGCTGCCGGAGGCTGTTACCGACCGTTCCACCACCATGACCCTTCTGGCGGTGACGCTGCACAACATCCCGGAGGGGATGGCGGTGGGTGCGGCCTATGCCGGATGTGTGGCGGCAGGAGCCGCCGCGCCCGCTGCGGCGTTTACGCTGGCGCTGGCCATCGCCATCCAGAATGTGCCGGAGGGCGCCATTGTGGCCCTGCCCCTGCGTACCGCCGGTGCGGGGAAGGGGAGAGCCTTTTTGGGCGGCGTGCTCTCCGGCGTGGTGGAGCCCCTGGCCGCCGGCGTGACGGTGCTGGCGGCGGCGCTCATCGTTCCGGCACTGCCCTGGCTGCTGGGCTTTGCCGCCGGGGCCATGCTCTATGTGGTGGCCGCCGAGCTGCTGCCTACGCGCGGTGACCCCGGCCCGGGGGCGCTGGCCTTTGCCGCGGGCTTTACCGTAATGATGATCCTGGACGTGGCATTGGGGTAGGGAGGAGGGTTGACAACGGCCAATTCCTGTAATATAATGTCGCTGACAAGTAAATAAACAGTCTGTTGATCCAATGTCGCCGGCGGCCGTACAGCCCACCACGGGCCAGGCGTCGGCATAGAAGGAAAGGGGTGGCCAAACCCCGCACGACCGGTACTGTGAGCGCAAGGATGCACCGAAGCGGCGAGAGCCGCCGGGACGAAAGTCCGCCATTGTGGGTAAGCCCATGAGAAGGTAGGCTGCAAACGAGGAGGGATGTCTGCCCCCCGCGGCGCGAGCCAGGAGAATTGCATTGTGTAGGACAAAGTTGCAGCGGGCGCGCTCTCCGTGTGCGGGAATCTTGTACCACCATGTAGATGTACCACGCTGACCTCCTGAACGGGAGGTCGGTGTTTTTTGCACCACCTTTTTCGCGGCCGGCCCTTTTGGGCGGGCGGCGGGGGCGGCGATGTCTTTCCGTGGTGCAGGGGTCGTATCTATTGCGTTCGCTGTCCGGCTTTGCGCCGGGCAGCGTTTCATTTTCGCGGGACAGAGTGCACTCTGTCCTGTTTTTCATGCCCTGCATGAAAAATACTCTCCTTGCCAGACTGACACGCTGCCATACACAGCGAAGCGGTGCGGAAAACTCGACTGTCAAGCTGAGGCGCCGTGCGCTTTCCATCTGACCGTGAAACTGTGCAGACGAGTCCCCTTTGTCAAGCTGAGGCGGCCATTGGCCGCGTACTTTTCCATAAGTGGGGCGGGGATGTTGCCGCATCCCCGCCCACCCCCTCACGTCGACAAAAAATTTACATAAAGGAGAAAGAGACATGAAGAAGAGAGTCATAAGCTGGCTGCTGACCGTCGTGATGGTCGTCAGCCTGCTGCCCACCTCCGTGTTGGCCGACACGCTGGCCGCGGATCAGGAGCAGCAGACCCAGCAGGAACAGATAGCTCCGGTGGACACGGAGAACACCGTCCCTGCCGAGAATGAGGAGACGCAGGAGCAGCAGGAGCCTGCTCCGGAAACGCCTGTGTCCCGGTCTGCCCGCAGCGGCGGCACGGCGCTGGCGCTGGCGGAAGGAACTGTCAGCTCCGCGAAGGAGTTTGCGGCGATGGACGCCAGCGGCAGCTATACGCTGACGAAGGATATCATCGTCACCGAGCCCTATGCCAGCGACTTTTCCGGCACCTTTGACGGCAACGGCCACACCGTGACGCTGGCGATCAGCGGTGATAGCGACTATCAGGCGCTGTTTGCAAAGCTGGCTGCCGGTGCAGTTGTGAAAAACGTTACGGTCGAGGGAAAGGTGACCGGTAAGAAATGTGTAGCAGGCATTGCTGGACAGGCTACTGATGCAACGATAACTGGCTGCGCGAATAAAGCTGATATTCTGGCTACCGACCGTTATGTAGGGGGCATTGTCGCTGAGTCGAAGAATACGAGTATCAGCAATTGCTACAACACTGGAACGATTTCCAGCGATCGAAGCGATAAGGGCGTGTGCTTAGGCGGCATTGTAGGAAATGCTACAAATAACACCGGCGGAGGAACAACGGTTACAAATTGCTATAGCATAGGGACAATTTCTGCAACTGCGGATACATCGAATTACGCCGCTATCGCCGGTTGGTGCTACAACTCCACCGTGACGAATTGCTACTATCTGGATACCACGGCATCTGCCGGTGCCAACGGCAATAGCCAGACGGCAACGTCAAAAACCGCCGATGAAATGAAATCCCCCGCGTTTGCGGCTTTGTTAGGGGATGGCTTCATGGTCAAGAGCGGGGACTATCCCGCCCTCAGCTGGGAGACCCCCACCGCGGCGGTACGCTTTACCATTGCTCCCGCGAATGCCACGCTCGAAATCAACGGCGGCACTTATACCGGCTCCACCACCGTGGCGCTGCCTGCCGCCGATGCACCGTATTCCTATACCGTGTCCTGCCCCGGCTACACGCAGCAGACCGGCAGCGTGACCGTGACCGATAAGGACAACCCCGTGGCTGATCCTGCCAATGTTACTGTTACGCTGGCGGAGGATGCTGCACAGTGGGTCACCGTGACCTTCACCGTGACTCCGGAGAATGCCACGCTCACCCTCAAGGACGGCGAGACGCAGGTTGCGCCCACCGAGGGAACGACCTATCAGATGCTGAAGGGTCACGCCTATACTTACACCGCCGAGACGACCGAGGAGGGCTATGAGCCCGCCTCCGGCACCGTGACTCCCAACGAGAACAGCACCCAAACCGTGGCGCTGAAAAAGGTGCAGAGCATTGCGGTGACCAAGGCTCCCACAAAGACGGAGTACTACAAGGGCGATGCCGAACTTGACCTGACCGGCATGGTCCTCACGGTGAACTATGATGGCACCAATGAAACCCGCACCATTGAAGGCGACTATGCCGCCGCCGGTGTGACCTGTGAGGGCTTTAGCACCGAAAATCCTACAGATAGCCAAATCGTCACTGTCAAGTACAGGGGCAAAACCGCCACCTTTACCATCAAGGTGAAGGACGCAATGCTCTTTGCTGACTTTTTCACGGGACTCAATGGCATTGCCACAGCGCAAAACAGCACCTCCTACAAATTTGAGCCGGTGCTGCTGGATGGCGGTTATGTCCTGAAATCCACCAATGAAAAGAAGGGCAACACCACCTCCAGTCTGACCCTGACCTTTGCCAAGGCTGCCCAGTTGACCTTTGACTGCAAAACCGACTCCGAAAAAAATTATGATGGCCTGCGCGTAGATATTAACAATCAACAGGGAAACCAATTTGGTTCAACCGGCGGCGGATACAGTGGTGAAAAGCAAGATTGGAAAGAGTTTTCCATCGCTGTAAATGCCGGGGATAAGGTCACCGTAAACTACCGAAAAGATAGCAGCGGGGACAAGGGGCAAGATTGCATTTGGCTGCGCAATTTCCGCGCCGAGGTGCTGCCCACCGTGCGCTTTGATGTCAAGGATGCGGCAGGAACGGCAATTGATGCCACTGTGACGCTGAAAAAGGGCTACACCGGCCTGACAGCGGGTACAGACGGAAGTTATGCCCTGACAGTTGGCGAAAAATACACCTATACGGTGGAAAAGAAAGGCTACGAAAAGGTAACGCAGGAGTTTACCGCCCAAGAGGGGAACAACACCATTACCGTTACCCTTGTCAAGCTGCCGGTCATTACCCTGAAGTTTACCCCCGATGATGCGGCGGTAACACTGAAACAGGGAAACACCACCGTTTACAAGGAGTCTGCGGACAGCGAAAAAGGCAAGAATGTCTATATCGCTGCCAAGAATACCGACTACACCTACACCGTCAGCAAGTTTGGCTATGAGACGGCCACCGGCACGATCAGTGTTGCGACCACCGATGTGAACAAGACCGTCAAGCTGACCGAGTTGGCAAAGCAGACGGTGACCTTCAACATCACCAAGCCGGAGGGCGTGAACGCCGAACCGACCATCACCGTCAAGTCCGGCAGTATCACCGCCTACACGGGCAGCGGCGCGAACTGCACTCTCCCCGCCGGGGACTATACCTACACGGCCAAGTTGGATGGCTGCGATACCTTGTCTGGGAGTTTTGTGGTCAAGGCTGCCAAGACCATAGGCCTGGAGTTCGTCAAGTCGCTGACCTTTAACGATTTCTTTGCCGGCCTGGACGGTATCACCGCCGAGAACGGCACACGATATGGCTTTGAACCGGTACGGGCTGCTGGTGGGAACTATTTGGAGAGCAATAGAAGGAGTTACGGTGCGACTTCCTTGACCCTGACGGCGACAGAGTCCCGCTTGGTGTCCTTCCGGTATCTTGCAAAGGGAAATAAAGCCGAATATTCATGGGAAGACGATTCTGCCTTTACCGTGAAAAAGGGTACTACTCTGCTGACAGCCTACGAGGAGAACGGTTGGAAAACCTTTAGCACGGTGTTGAATAAGGATGAAAAACTCACCTTGTCTTTCAGCGAAAGTGGCAGCAGTTACTATGTCCGGCTCAAGGATTTTGCCGCCGCCGCAGCCCACACCCTCACCCTTAACACTCCCGACGGTGCAACGGTGGTGCTGAAGGACCGTAGCGGCGCGGAGATCACCGGCAAAAACGGCGCATACACCGTTGCCGCCGGTACCTATGCCTACACCGTCAGCAAGTTCGGCTACGAGACCAAGACGGGGAACATCACCGTTAGCGCCGATGTGAACGAGACCATCACGCTGAGCGAACTTGCCACCCGTACCCTGACCTTTGCCGTAACTCCGGCGGACGCCACGGTGACCGTGACCCACCCCGTGGGCGGCACGATCACAGCAGACGAGAACGGCGCATACATCGTCTACGCCGGCGAGACGTATGCCTATACCGTCGCCAAGGCGGACTATATCACGGTCAGCGGCAGCTTTACCGCTGCCAAAAACGACACCATCACGGTAACACTGACCTATGCCGGTGAGGGATGGGACGGCACGACCAAGACCGCGCCCACGCAGGACGAGAGCGGTGTCTACCTGATCGATACCGCCGCGAAGCTGGCCTGGTTTGCCGATGCCGTCCAAAACGGGCAGAGAGATATCAGCGCCAAACTCACCGCCAACATCAACCTCAACGGCAAGACCTGGACGGCCATCGGCACCAGTAGCAATAAGTTCGCCGGCACCCTGGACGGCGATAATTACACCGTTAGTGGACTCGTTACAACCGGCCTTGTGGGGGAACTTGCAGAGGGCGGCGTAGTTGAAAATCTGCGTGTGAATTGCGCGATTGTCAGTACTTCGTCGCTTTTGGGAGGTGTTGCCAATTCCAGTGCAGGAACGATACGGAACTGCATGGTCAGTGGTAGTATCACGTTCTCCAGCGGGGGATATAATGGCGCATCGGCAATCGGCGGCATTGCTGGACGGAATACCGGCAACGGTGTGATTAGTGGTTGCGTTAGTAGGGCTGTCGTCAAGGATGCTTACGATAATAGTACATATGGTACATCCGCATCTTTGGGAGGCATTGCCGGATATGCATACGGTGTTGTCGAGAACTGCTATTTTACCGGTACTCTCGCGGTAAAAAAGACGCAGCCGAATAAGATTATCAATCAAAAACGCGGCGGCCTTGTAGGCGAACTGAACGCTAATGCAGAGCTCAAGGGTTCCTATGTGGCAGGAGAGTTCGCAATAGCAGATGAGAGTAAGTTCGGTGCGGTGGTAGGCAAGGTGAACTCCGGCGCCACCATCACCAACTGCGCTTATCTGGACACCGTCGCACCACAGGCCGCGGCGGATGGCACCACCAGCGGCATGACCGCCCATACCGCGGACTATATGCGCTCCGCGGAGTTCGCCGTGGACATGGGCATGAATCAGGATGACGGTACCCTCAACGGCGGTTTCCCCGTTCTGCCCTGGCAGGGCGGCACCGTGCTCTCCGCCGACGACCTGCGGGCCGTCAGCCAGGCCCAGCAGAGCCTGTCCCTGCGGGGCATGAGCGCCGCCGACGCCGCCAAGAAAGCCAAGGCCGACTGGTACGCCGAGAATGTGCTGGGACTCTATGACCTTGAGAACTATAACGATAAGGCCGACCTCTGTGAGCAATACGGCATCGAAGAGCCCGGCGAAGCGGTCACGGACCTGCACGACTACTTCCTGACCGCCCTGCAAAAGCACTTCTATAAGGAACTGGGGCTCGATGCCGAGAATGCAGACCTTCTGAAGGCCGATGCCACCGGCGTCTACCAAATCAAGGGCATCGAGGCTGTCACAGTCATGCTGGACGATATGGAGAGCGACGAAAAGGTGCCTTGCGACTGCACCACCAGCCTGATACTGCCGTCCACCGTACAGGTAACGGTGAACGGCGCGGAAAAGACTGTTGACATTGACTGGAAAAGCGACAACGGCCTGGTGACCGTGAAGGACGATGGGACTGCCGCCATCACCGCGCCTGCCGGCGGCAAGGCTACTGTCACCCTCAAGGCCACGCTGACCTCCGGCAGCGAGAGCAAGGTCAAGACCTTTACCCTCTGCCTGTGGTCCAAAGCGGCGGAGCAACAGCAGACACTGGACGACATCGCCGCCGTGATCACCGCACGCAATGCGGCGGTGCGGCCTTTGCAGGGGGTGGGCCTCTACAACGACACCACCGACGCCAACGGCAAGGGTGTTGAAAAAGCCTTCCGCCGCCTGCTGGAGGAGATGGGCTACGAGGATGTGGCAGACAAGGCTGTCATTACCTATACGGACGGCAGCGCTAAAGCCAGCGGTTTTGACGGTGCGGCACATAAGTACATCACCGCGAACGGCGATGTCAAGTTCTTTGACGGCGCTGTCCAGCTGAAGGAGGCGTATTACGCCGGCCTGGAGTTCAAAGTCGCCTACGGCGGTGCGGAGAAGACTATCACCACCCGCGCGATCGTGGGCCGCAGCTTTGACGATGTGCAGGAACAGCTGACGGAAGCTGCCAAAACGCTGACCTGGGAGATGATCCGCGGCGAGAACACCAACGAAGCGGAGACGAACACCACCGGCGCCTGGGATCGCCACGCCGTGGTTGGCGGCATTACCTCCAATTTGACGTTGCCCTACAGCATCTCCGGCCGCTACGATATGCAGGTCCAGTGGGCTGTTGTGGATGTCGCGGAAGACTCCAACTGCCTGTATATCAGCAGCGATAAAGACAGCGCCTCCGGCGTGGGCAACATTGTCCGCCCCGTGCGGCCTGCCGAGGGTGAGCTGCCCGAGGATGCCGGCAAGGAAACTTTGATCGCCCGCGTGACCTATACCGACTTTGACGACGATCCGTATATAAAGGAGCATATCACGGGGCAGAACGGTGTGGAGGTCTATGCCGACGTGTTCTTTGACATCACGGTAGCGCCCTTTGACATCGACGCCACCAACGAGATGCAGACGGCCCTGACGGACAACTATCAGTCTCTGCTGGTGGACTTCGTGGACAAAACGACGAAGCCCGATCTCAGCAAAGTCGATGCCGATTTGCAGATGCCCCGGCCCTATCTGCTGCAGCAGGAGGGCATCATGACCGACAGCTATAACCAGAAGGTCACGATGGTGAGCCTCACCCCGGACGTGCTGGGCTTCAATGGCTATCACGCCATGGTCTACCGCCCGCTGCCCGGTGAGGAAGCGGCAGAGGCCAGATACGTGGTCACTATCACCACCCGCAGCTCCGGCCAGCTGCTGGCCCGTCAGGAGTTCAACTTCACCATTCAGCCTTTTACCCAGCAGGAGTTGGATGGCGCTGCCGCCTTTATGACGGAGGCGCGGACCGAGAACGCCTACTGGGACGGTATCAAGAACAAGAATACGGATAAGACCAATGTCACCTCCGACCTGTATCCCTTCGCGGAGATCTGCAAAAACAAGGACGGCACGCTGGAATACGTCCGCGGCACGGTGAATATGACCTTCGACGGCATCGAGGCCGACGATATCCCCGGCTGGCTCGATACGGAGAAGTACCGCTGCTTCCGATCCTCCCGACCCTCCGTCATCGAGAATGAGCTCCTGCGTGTGCACCGGCCGGAGTACAATACGACAGTTACGCTGGACAGCGTCCTGACCTACACCAAGTACGCCCAGTACTGGGAGAAATTCGGCCTGAACGGCACTGAGGAGACAAAGGAGAAGTACAAGCTCTTCGAGCAGTTCTACAAGCAGCCGGTCAGCGTTGATCTGACGGTCACGGGCCTGACGGAAAAAGATGATCCCAACGAGAACGCAATGATCACCGTCACCGTCCAGGTGGACGACTACAGCGAAAACGGCCACAGCTTTACCGGGACCAACTACACCTTTACCGGGAAGGCCAGCAATGACTGGACGGCCTGGGATGCCGTCAAGGCCTGCCTGGACAATGCCAAGTACGAATATACCGGCAGCGGTGCGTATCTCAAGAGCATTACGGACACAAAGGACCAAACACTGGGCGAGAAGGATGACGGCAAGTCCTCCGGCTGGATGTTCGGCGTCACGCCGGCCCAGGCTGAGGAGACGCTGCCCAACACCACGCTGGATGCGACCTTTATCCATGACGGCGACACTGTCCGCCTGTTCTTCACGAACAAGTATATCCCCGTGGACCCCGATGAGCCTGTGGATCCCGGCACGGAGATCCCCAACTTTGACAAGGTGTACGCCGACACCAAGAAGTACATCCAGAACAACGTGCCCGCACCCGTTGTGGCCTACGACCGCGGCGAGTGGGCGGTGCTGGGCCTGGCCCGCGCCGGCGTGGAGCTGTCCGATGCATACATCCAGGCCTACTACGGCAAGGTCGTGGCCTATGTAAAGGCGAACATCGGCTCTGACGGCGTTCTTGTCGATCCCGAGAGCCATAACCCCACCGTCACCGACAACGAGCGTATCATTCTGGCCCTTACCGCCATTGGTAAGGATCCCGCCAACGTGGGCGGTAAAAACCTGCTGACGGCGCTGCAGAACAAGGATATCATGCAGGTCACCAATACCAGTAAAACGGATATCAACGGCCTGGTATTCGGTCTGCTGGCCCTCAACAGCGGCAACTATACCCAGGACAGTTACTGGCTGGTACAGGCCATCCTGACCCAGCAGAATGCGGATGGCAGCTGGAGCGCCAACGCCGACACAAAACCCGCCAGCGACGTGGACATGACCGCCATGGCGCTGCAGGCGCTGGCGCCCTACTACAACGAGGGCGGCGATGCCACGGTGAATACCGCCGTCGGTAAAGCGCTGCAATGGCTGTCCGCTAAGTACAAGGGCAAGGGCTATACCAGTGCGGAGAGCTGCGCTCAGGTGGTGGTGGCCCTGTCCGCCCTGCAGCTGAACGCCAACAGCGACAGCAGCTTTGTCAAGACCGTGGATGGTGCGCCCACCAGCGTGCTGGGCGATCTGCTGCGGTATTACCTCGGCGAGGGTCAGGGCTTTAAGCATGCGGCCTCACTCAAGACGGCTGACCAGAAGGCCACCGAGCAGGCCCTCTATGCCATGGCAGCCTACGAGCGCTATTGCCGGAGGACCAATGCCCTCTACGATATGACCGACGCCGTCTGCGCCCACAGCTTCGGCGATTGGCAGGTAGTCTCCCCGGCCACCTGCACGGCGGACGGCTCCCGCCAGCGCGTCTGCACGCGCTGCGGCGCGGTGGAGGTTCAGACGCTTCCTGCCACGGGCCACAAGTTCGGTGAGTGGACGACCACCAAGGAACCCACCTGCACCGAGACCGGCACGGAGAAGCGCATCTGCACCGTCTGCTCCAAGGAGGAGACCCGCGTCATCGCTGCGTTGGGCCACACCCCCGGCACAGAGGTGTTCGTGGGCGAAAATGACCATTGGAATATCTGCGAAGTCTGCCATCAGCCGGTGAACAAGACCAAACATACCTATGTAAACGGCATCCAGTGCGTCTGCGGCGTCCGTAAGGGCACGGCAGGCGACGCAGACACCACCATAAAGCGTGTGGTGGTGTCCGACGAGATCACGTTTGCGCTGGAAGACAATGACAAGCTAAATACGCCGGACAAGGTCAAGGCCGAACTGCAGCTGCAGATCACATTGAAAAACAGCAAGAGCAATAAGGACAACACCGTTTTCATGGATGTGTCGCTGCTCGTATTCGAGAACAACGAGTGGCGTCCTGCCACCAAGGAGGACCTGACAGCCGGCAAGATCACAGTTTTGCTGCCCTACCCGGAGGCCGTGGCCGCCAAGTACGGCCAGTATAACTTCACCGTGGCGCACATGGTCGCCATGGCGGACTGCGGCCTGGATGTGGGCACCGTGGAATTCCCCGCTGTTACCAAAACCGCCAGCGGCCTGCTGGTGACGCTGACCGGCCTGTCTCCTGTGGCCATCAGCTGGACGAAGTCCACCAACCACTATTACTACAACCCCACCGCGACGCCGGACAAGACCGACTCTGCCAATACGGCGGACGACAGTCAGATGGTGCTGTGGCTGGGCAGCGCGGTCCTGGCGGCGGCAGCCGTTGTGGTGCTGACCCGGAAGAAGCGCGTTTCCAAGTAACAACAGAACAGCCGACGCAGGGGCGCGAAAGCGCCTCTGCGTATGGCGCTTTTGTGAGGAATGAGAGATATGAAGAAAAACCACCGATTTTGGCTGTTGGCGCTGGCGCTGTCCCTGCTGCTGACCTGCGCCGCCTGCGGGAAAAAGACCGTATCGTACGCCCCCGGCAACATTCCCGCGGCAACGCAGGAGCAGACCACGGACACCAGGAAGAACGACACAGCTGAAACGGGCACCACCAAGGCTGACGGCAAGCAGGACGCGGCAAAGACTGAGGATAAGACCGCGGACGACAAGAAGCCTGACAAGCAGAAGCCGGCTGGTGAAGCCAAAAAGACCGAGGAGGACACCAAAAAGCAGGAGGATACCAAAAAGCAGGAGGAAGCCAAGCGCCTGGAGGAGCAGAAGCGGCTGGAAGAAGAGAAGAAACAGCAGGAACAGAAGCAGCCTTCTGCGCCGGACCCGGACCCTGCGCCTGCACCTGACCCTGCGCCGGCGGCGTCCGTATCGCTGTACATTTCCTGTGCCACGGTGCTTGATAATATGGACAAGTGCTCCGACGGCGTGAAGGGCCTTATCCCCGCCGACGGCGTGATCCTGTCCGCCACGGTGACCATCACCGAGGGTGAGTCTGTCATGTCCGTACTGAAGCGGGCCTGCGGTGACGCGGGTATCCCGGTGAGCTCCAGCGGCAACTATGTCAGGGGCATCAACGGCCTGTTCGAAAAAAATGTGGGCAGGAGCTCCGGCTGGATGTACTGCGTGGGGGGAACCTTCCCCAGCTATGGCGCGGACAGCTATACGCTCTCCGGCGGCGAGAGTATTCAGTGGCTCTACACCTGTAATATGGGTGCAGACGTGGGCAATACCTACATGGGCTGACAAAAGGGCGGCTTTTGCCGCCCTTTTTCCGCACGCAGGATTGACGTATCCCCTGGCGGCAGGGTATAATTAAAAGGTTAAGACATCATGTATGCAGGAGGTGATCCCATGGACGATACGCTGCGCACTTGCCATCCGGCGGTGAGCTTTGCCTATTTCGCCCTGGTCATCGCCTGCGCGATGCTGCTGATGCACCCGGTGTGTCTGGTTCTGTCGACGCTGGGCGGCGGGTGGTATGTTGCCCGTCTGCTGGGCGGCAAGGGCCTGCGCCGCCACCTGCTGTGGCTGCTGCCCATGGCCCTCCTGGCGGCGGCCCTGAACCCGGCCTTTGTCCACCAGGGCGTCACCATTCTGGCCTACCTGCCCTCCGGCAATCCTTTGACGCTGGAGAGCCTGCTCTACGGTCTGGCCGCCGGCGCCATGCTCAGCGCCGTGGCGCTGTGGTTCGTCTGCGTCACCGATGTCATCACCTCGGACAAGGTGGTGTACCTCTTTGGCCGCGTCATCCCGGCGCTGTCCCTGCTGCTGAGCATGATCCTCCGCTTTGTGCCCCGCTTTGTCCGGCGGCTCCGCGCCGTGGCCCAGGCGCAGCGTCATCTGGGCCGTGATACCCGGACCGGCGCCCCGGCCCGGCGCGTCAGAAGCGCCCTTCGTGTGTTCTCCATCGTCGTCACCTGGAGCCTGGAAAGCGGCCTCATCACCGCCGATAGTATGCGCTGCCGGGGCTATGGCCTGCCGGGGAGGACCTCCTTCTCCCTCTACCGCTTTGACCGGCGTGACGGTGCCGTCGCCCTCTGGCTGGCCTTCTGCGGCCTGTATCTGCTGGGCGGCGGTCTGGCCGGCGGCTTGCGCTTTCAGTATTACCCCATGCTGCTCAGCGGCCCCGTCACACCGCTGACGGTCAGCTTTTTCGCCGTTTACGGCCTGCTCTGCTTTACGCCGGTGCTGCTGGACACCCTGTCCCGGCGCCGCTATCTCGTCCGGAAAGGAGGGACGCCCCGTGCCTGAACTGCTGCGTTTGGAGCATTTTGGCTTCACCTACCCCCAGCAGCCCCGCCCCGCGCTGGCGGATGTGTCCCTCACGGTCCGTCAGGGCGAGTTCTGGGTCCTCTGCGGCGCCTCCGGCTGCGGCAAGACCACGCTTCTCCGCCAGCTGAAGCCCGCCCTGCGCCCCCACGGTGCGGCCGAGGGCTGTATCCTCTTCGACGGTCAGCCGCTGGATGACCTGCCGCCCCATCGGCAGGCCGCTGATATCGGCTTCGTCCTCCAGTCTCCGGAGGAGCAGACCGTCACCGACAAGGTCTGGCACGAGCTGGCCTTCGGACTGGAGAGCCTTGGCTGCGACACGCCCTCCATCCGTCGCCGCGTGGCGGAGATGGCCTCCTTCTTCGGCATCCAGGACTGGTTCCATAGGAAAGTGGACGAGCTCTCCGGCGGCCAGAAGCAGCTGCTGGCCCTGGCCTCGGTCATGGTGCTCCAGCCCCGGCTGCTGATACTGGACGAGCCCACCAGCCAGCTGGACCCCATTGCCGCTGCCGACTTTTTGCAGACTGTGGGCCGCCTGAACCGCGAGCTGGGCATCACCGTCCTCCTGACGGAGCACCGTCTCGAGGAGGCGTTGCCCCTGGCCACCCACGCCGCCGTGCTGGACGGCGGCCATCTCCTCTGTGCCGGTGCGCCGGAGGCGGTGTGCCGTTCCCTGCGGGGCCGCGGCCACGATATGTTCCTGGCCATGCCCGCCGCCGTCCGTATCTGGGCCGGGGTGGACAGCGACGCGCCCTGCCCCATCACCGTCCGCGAGGGCCGCGATTTCCTGTCCGGCTGGTGCGATGAACATCCCCTGTGCCCGCTGCCGCCGGAGCCGGTGCATCCCGCCGGGGATACCGCCCTTGCCGGCGCGGGTCTCTGGTTCCGCTATGAGCCGGACCAGCCGGACGTGGTCCGCGGTCTGGACCTTCAGGCCCGCCGGGGTGAGCTGCTGGCCCTGCTGGGCGGTAACGGCGCGGGCAAGTCCACCACCCTGGGCCTGCTGTCCGGTGCACTGACGCCCCAGCGGGGCACCGTGACCCATACGGGCCGCATCGGCGTTCTGCCCCAGGACCCGCAGGCCCTGTTCGTGAAAAACACGGTCCGTCAGGACCTGTACGAATCCTTTGACGGCACGGACCTCCCCAAAGACCAGCGTGACCGCCGGGTGGAACAGGTGACGGCCCTTTGCCGCCTGACCGAGCTGCTGGACCGCCATCCCTATGACCTCTCCGGCGGCGAGCAGCAGCGGGCCGCCCTGGGTAAGGTGCTGCTGCACCAGCCGGATATCCTGCTGCTGGACGAGCCTACCAAGGGCCTGGACGCCGCCTTCAAGCAGTCCTTTGCCGCTATTCTTTCCACGCTGACCGCCGCCGGCACGACAGTGGTGATGGTCAGCCACGACGTGGCCTTCTGCGCCCGGTATGCCCACCGCTGCGCCCTGTTTTTCGACGGCAGCATCGTCGCGGAGGGCACACCCCGTGACTTCTTCTCCGGCAACAGCTTCTATACCACTTCCGCTAACCGTATGGCCCGGGACTTCTGCCCCCGTGCCGTCACGCCGGAGGACGTGATCGCGGTCATCGGCGGGACCGTCCCGCCCCAGCCGGAGGGGCCTGCCGCCTGGCAGCCTCTGCCTCCGGTGGCGGAGGAGTCCACCGCCTGGAAGCCGAAAAAGCTCTCCTGGTGGCGCAGGACCATCGCCGCCGTGTGCGGCGCAGGTGCGCTGACGATCTTCTGGCTGGCGGCCAAGCACACTGACCTCACCGCCCTGGTGGGCGGCGGCACGCTCTCTCAGGCCGGCTGGCAGGCCCTGGGCCTTTACGGCCTGTTCATCGCCCTGCTCTTCGGCTGCATCGCCGCCATCGGCCGGCGCTCCAAGCCCCTGACGCTGCTCCAGACCCCGGTGCAGAAGCGAAGGCTCTCCCACCGCACCCGCCTGGCGGCGGTGCTGATATTGCTGTGCATCCCCGCCACGCTGTATCTGGGCTTTTTCTACCTGGGCAACACTGCCTACTACCCCATCGCCTTCGCCGTGCTGCTGGAATGCATGGTGCCCTTCTTCTTGGTGTTCGAGGGACGGAAGCCACAGGCCCGTGAGCTGGTGCTGGTGGCCTCCCTCTGCGCCCTGGGCGTGGCGGGCCGCGCCGCCTTCTTCATGTTGCCTCAGTTCAAGCCCGTCCTGGCTCTGACCATCATCTCCGGCGTGGCCCTGGGCGGCGAGACCGGCTTCCTGGTGGGCGCCATGACCATGCTGGCCAGCAATGTCCTGTTCTCTCAGGGCCCCTGGACGCCTTTCCAGATGTTCGCCATGGGCATCATCGGCTTCCTGGCGGGGGTTGTTCCGCCGGGGCTGGCTGCGCCGCAGCCGCGCCGCCCTGTGCGTGTTCGGTGCAATCTCCGCCGTGCTCATCTACGGCGGCATCATGAACCCCGTCTCCGCCCTGCTCTATGCCCGCACGCTGGAGTGGAAGGTCATCGCCGCCTACTATGTCACCGGCTTTCCCATGGACTGCGTCCACGCCGCAGCCACAGTTTTCTTCCTGCTGGTGCTGGCGGAGCCCATGCTGGAGAAGCTTGACCGCATCAAGATCAAATACGGCCTAGTGGAATAAGGAGACGCGCCCACCCCGACGGGGTGGGCGCGTCCGCGCGGTGCAACTTCAGGTTTCCCGCCTTTTTTTTCGCCGCAACCCAAGGCTGATAGACAATCTGCCCGATCTGCTGTATAATAGATCCAAACACACAGAAGGGAGGACCGCCTATGCCTGCCATCCGCTGCAAGGCCTGCGGCAAGACCTATGATTCCCGTGAGGGCTTCTGCCCCAAGTGCGGCGCCTATAACCGCCCGCCCCGCCGGGAGTGGGTGGACGCCGGCGGCGACGTCCACTACGCCGAACAGGAGAAGGTCTGCTACGAGCAGAAGGAGTGCCACGAAGAGAAGGTTTGCTATGAAAACCAGACCCGCCGCCCCCGGCCCCATATCCGCCGCCCTGCCGCTGGTAAAAGCCCATCCTCTGCCGTGACCTTCATCGCCGTGGCCGTGGCCGTGATCGTGCTGTTTGCCGTGCTGCGCGGCGTGTCCGGTGACATCTTTGACCGCAATGAGCCGATGCCCGACTACGACTGGAGCACTCCGGAGTACGTCGGTGAGGCGGTAGCGTCGGCGCGGGAGTATGCGGAGATGGGCGAATGCTTCACCTTGGAGGGCGGTGCCTTCGTGGTGGCCTATACCGAGCTGGACCACGAGAACCTGTCCCTGCTGGCCTATGTGGTGGAGGAGGGGGACTACCAGACCTTCCCCGACCTTATCTGGGTGGACGATGACGGCTTTGAAAACTGGTGCTATCCCGAGGATGTTGTCGTTTCAGACACCGACGACAATGTGTTCATATGCACGTATGACCTGTCGCCGATGGAGGAGCTTACGGAGGAGACTTACCTGATCTTCTCCGGCATGGATAAAGAGGTCGTCGTTCCCGTTGACCTTGCACAATGGTGATACAAAAGCCTCCCCTGTGGGGGAGGCTATTTGCTCTATATAGACAGGCCCTCCGGCGAAGCCGGGGGGCCTGTTTCTCAGAACTTATCCTTATTGAATATCCGCAGGATCTCGTCGAAGGACTTGTCCATCTCGTCCTGACCCTGCTCGCCCTTCACCTCGTCCAGGGGCTGGGGCGCGCCGCTGTTCTCCGTCTGTGCGGGCTGGGTCACAGCGGCGGCATTGGCGGCCTGCTGCGCCTCGTCAAAGCCCGTGGCGATGACGGTCACGCGGATCTCATCGTCCAGCATCTCGTCGAAGGCGGCGCCGAAGATAGTCAGCGCGTCGGGATGCACCGCCTGCTGCACCAGCGTGGCGGCCTGCTCCACCTCCTCCAGACCGATGTCCATGGAGCCGGTGACGTTGATCAGCACGCCCCGCGCACCGTTGATAGATGTCTCCAGCAGGGGGGAGGAAATGGCCATCTTGGCGGCCTCCTCGGCCTTGCCCTTGCCAGCCGCGCGGCCCACGCCCATGTGGGCTAGACCTGCGTCCTTCATAATGGCGGTCACGTCCGCGAAGTCCAGGTTGATGAACCCGGTGTCGCGGATCAGGTCAGAGATGGACTGCACCGCCTGACGCAGCACGTCGTCCGCGATCTCAAAGGCGTTGGCAAAGGTGATCTTCTGGTCGGTGGCGTATTTCAGACGCTCGTTGGGAATGATGACCAGCGAGTCCACCTTGCTCCGCAGCTCCTCGATGCCCTGTTCCGCCTGGGTCATGCGGCGGTGTCCCTCAAAGCCGAAGGGCTTGGTCACCACGCCCACGGTCAGAATGCCTGCCTCCCGGGCGATCTCAGCCACCACGGGTGCCGCGCCGGTGCCGGTGCCGCCGCCCATGCCGGCGGTGATGAACACCATGTCGGTGTTTTCCAGCGCCTTGGCCATCTGGTTGCGGCTCTCCTCCGCGGCCTTGCGGCCCACATCCGGGTTGGAACCCGCACCCTTACCGCCGGTCAGCTTCTCGCCGATCTGAATTTTATAGGTAGCGCTGGAGGCATTCAGCGCCTGCTTGTCCGTATTCACGGCCACAAAATCAACGCCCTGCGCGCCGCCGCGTACCATGCGGTTGACCACGTTGTTTCCGCCGCCGCCTACGCCCACGACCTTGATGCTGACAACGTTCTCCGGGCCGGTTTCCAATCCAAAAGCCATGTCTGCTCCTCCTGCCATAATTTGTATGAAAATGACGGATTATCTCCTGGTAAATGCTATATCTTGTATTGTATTACGAATTGGCGCAAGCGTCAAGTGTAAGCACTTAATTTACCGAAAAAGTTTTGTGCCGGGAGCATGAAGCACCTACGCAGCGTCCCCGATGCGGTGCGGTACGCGCGGCATCACTCCGGAATGAACCGTGCCTTCCCCTCCTGCATCATATTGATAACGCCCTTTTCGTTGACCTCCAGCTTCTCCACCACGGCCATCAGATAGTCCAGCTTGTAGCCGTAGTCGGCCTCCCGGGGCAGCTGCACGTCGAACCGTTCCAGATACCGCAGCGTCAGCTGTGCCGGGTCGCTCATATCCAGCAGCGATACGTCCGCCGTCATGCCGCGCTGGTCCAGCGCCTGCATGAGCGTCAGCAGCTGCTCCAGCGCCAGCTCCTGTCCCTCTGCCGCCTTTGCCGGCTGACCCACCGCCGGGTCTGTCAGCGTCAGGCCCTTTACCTGCATCCGCTGCTTCGCGGCAGCGGGCGTTACCTCGTCCACGATGTTCCCCGTGTCGCACAGCAGGTACGCTTTCCCGTCCTGCACAATGGCCGCCGGGTCCGCGCACTCTGTCACGATGATGGAAAGCCCGTCCGGCAGCGACCGCCGGAACTGCACCGTCTCGATATACGGCAGCGCCCTGCGTATGCGCTCCGCCGCGCTGTACTTGTTCATCAGGAACATATTGTCCCCCTCGCTGACGCCCGCCGCGTCGATGATCTCCTGCCGGGTATAGCGGTCGTTGCCGCTGACCTCGATGCTGCGTATACGGAAAAACAGCGTCAGAGCCAGAGAGATGGCGGTGCAGATCAGCACAAAAGCCAGCAGCTTGTAGAGGAAGCTCAGGCTTCCTCTACGCCGCTTATGGTTGTACCGTCTGCGCCTTGCCATCGTCCGTGCTCCTCCGCTGTTTCTGCTGTCTCGTCTATTGCTCTGTGATCCGGGCGCCCAGCGCCCGCAGGTCCCCGGCCAGGTCCGCGTAACCCCGCTGGATGTGGCCGATGCCCTGCACCGTGGTCACGCCCTCGGCGGCCAGCCCGGCTACCGCCAGCGCCGCGCCGCCCCGCAGGTCGGTGGCCACTACCTCCGTGCCGTGCAGCCGTTCCGTGCCGCACACCACTGCCACCCGCCCCTCGGTCCGGATGTCCGCACCCATGCGTGCCAGCTCCGGCACGTGCCGGTACCGGCTCTGAAAGATATTCTCCACAAATACCGTGGTGCCCTGCGCCCGCAGCAGCGCCGCCATCAGTATGGCCTGGCAGTCGGTGGGGAACCCCGGATACGGCGCCGTCCGCACCGGCGGTACGGCCCGCAGCGGCCCTGTCCGCACCAACTGTATGTACCCCTCGCCGCAGCGGACGCCGCAGCCCGCCTGGTCCAATACCGTGGTCACCGCAGCCAGGTGCCGGTGCTCCGTGTTCCGCAGCGTGACCTCTCCGCCGGCGGCTGCCGCCGCGCACAGATAGGTGGCCGCTACGATCCGGTCCGGTATCACCCGGTGCACGCACCCGTGCAGCGGGCGCTTCGGCGTCACCGTGATGACCGAGCCGCCCGCGCCCCGCACCTCCGCGCCCATGGCGCACAAAAAGTCCTGTAAGTCCGCGATCTCCGGTTCCCGTGCCGCATTGCAGATCACCGTCTCGCCCTCCGCGCCGCAGGCCGCCAGCATGGCGTTCTCCGTGGCGCCCACGCTGGGCGTGGCCAGCACGATCTGGCAGCCGGTCAGCTTCCGCGCCCGGCACCGCAGGGTCCCGCCCGCGTCGTCAATGTCCGCCCCCAGCGCCCGCAGGGCCGCCAGGTGCAGGTCGATGGGCCGCGGCCCCAGCTCGCACCCGCCGGGATAGCTCAACTCCGCCCAGCCGCACCGCGCCAGTATCGCCCCCAGAAAGATCACGGACGACCGCATCCGCCGCATCAGTGTCTGGGGTATGTCGCACCGCGTCAGTGTGGTGCTGTCCACCAGCAGATCGTCTCCGTCCCACTGCACGGCGCAGCCTAAGTACCGCAGGATATCTGCCGCCGAGTCCACATCGCTCAGGTGCGGACAGCCCTCAATGCGACACACGTCTCCGCTGAGCAGCGTGGCGGCCAGAATGGGCAGTACGCTGTTTTTCGCGCCCTGCCGCCACCTCGCCCCGCAGCGGCGTGCCGCCCTCTATGGTGATATACCTCATGTGCCCTCCCTTTCCCCTCCATCCAACAGCTATGCCATTGTATGAACGGACAGGGGAGAGGGGTGACTCCCTTACTTCCGCACCAGCGCCATGACCGTGTCGTAGATACGCGCCGTGGCGTCGGGGATACCCAGCTCCTTCATGGCCCGGGCCATGGAGATGCGTTTTTCGTTATCGGAGAGAATGGCCTCCACGGCCTTGTACAGCCCGCCGCCGGTGCTCTCCGACTCCGTGATGACCACCGCGCCGCCGTGCTTTTCCAGCAGCCGCGCGTTCTTCTCCTGATGGTTGTTGGTGACGTAGGGTGATGGCACCATCACCGTGGGCTTGCCCAGCGCCGTCAGCTCACTGATGGTGGAGGCCCCGGCGCGGCACAGCACCACGTCCGCCGCCGCCATCACCACGTCCATGTCATAGATATACTGCCGCACGTCCAACCGGTCGGACTTGGGCAGTCCCAGCTCCTGCAGCTTCTGCTCCATGGCCTCCCAGCCGCCCTTGCCCACCGCATGGATGTGGCGGAAGGGATAGCCCTCTGCGTCCTCCCGGCGGAAGAAGTCCACCATGCACTCGTTCATGTGGCTGGCGCCCAGGCTTCCCCAAAAGGATACCACAAGGGGTGCCTCGTCGTCAAAGCCCAGCTTTTTCCGGGCCTCCTCCCGGCTCAGCCGGAAGAAATCCCCCCGCACCGGCGTCCCGGTGACGGCGATGCGCTCCGGGTGCTTGTAGTGCTGGCGGCAGTCCTCAAAGCCTACCATGATGACATCGGCGTAGCTTTCCAGCATCTTCGTGGTCAGCCCCGGCACCATGTTGCTCTCATGCACCGCCGTGGGGATGCCCGCCCTGGCCGCCGCCTTCACCATGGGATAGCTGGCGTAGCCGCCGGTGCCCACCACCAGGTCGGGCTTGAAATCCCGCAGGATGGCCCGCGCCTGCCGTCCGGAGGACGCCAGCACCCGCACCGTGTGCAGGTTGTGGCGTATGCCCGCCGCATTCAGCTTCCGCTGAAAGCTGCTGACCTCCACCGCGGCGTAGTCGTACCCCGCCTTGGCCACCAGCTCGCGCTCCATGCCCGTGGGCGTGCCCACGAACAGCACGGCCGTCTCCGGGGCCTTCTCCTTCATATACCCCGCCAACGCAAGGGCAGGGTTTACGTGTCCCGCGGTGCCGCCGCAGGTAAATATCACTCTCATACGGTTGCTCCTGCCAGCCGCCTTGGGCGGCTTATACCTAAAAATTCGATACGTTCTGTATTTTATCTGTCAAATATTACGATTTGTTGTCGGATTTTGCGCTTTTATCCCGCCCGTGCCGCCGGTATCTGTCGCGATACGCTCAGCACGATGCCCATCTCCACCAGCTGCAAACACAGCGCCGTGCCGCCGTAGCTGAAGAAGGGGAGGGAGATGCCCGTGGTGGGCACGAAGCCCGACACCACGGCGATGTTCAGAAATGTCTGCAAGGCCAGATGGGTCATCACGCCCACCACCAGCAGCGCGCCGAAGCGGTCGCGGGCGTGGAGCGCGATCCAGAAGCCCCGCAGGATCAGCATGGAGAAGATCAGCATAATAACGCACGCGCCGATCAGCCCCAGCTCCTCGCAGATCACGGAAAAGATGAAGTCGTTGTACTGCTCCGGCAGGTACAGGAACTTCTGTCGTCCCCGGCCCAGGCCCACGCCCAGCAGGCCGCCGGAGCCGATGGTGATCAGGCTCTGCGCCAGCTGGTAGCCGTCGCCATAGTAGTCCTCCCAAGGGTTATGCCACATCTCGATACGGGCCGCGCCGTATCGGATGACGCCCGCCTCCGCCAGCTTCACGAACAGGAAGGCCAGTGCGCTGACGCCGCCGACGCCCACCGCCACCAGCCAGCCCTGTATGCCGCCCACGATCATCAGCACCGCGCCGGTGGCGAAGATCAGAACGGTGCCCGACAGGTGGGGCTCCAGCATCATCAGTACGCCGATGACCGCCAGCAGCGCCACATAGGGCAGGATGCCCTGCCGCCAGGTCAGCATCTTCTCCCGCTTTTTGGAGATGGTGTCGGAGAAGTAGACGATGACCGCTAACTTGGCGATCTCCGACGGCTGGAACTGGAACACGCCCTTGATGCCCAGCCATCGGGTGGCTCTGTTGGCGGTGATGGCCAGCGGGTTGTGGGGGATAATGACCAGTATCAGCAGGAACAGCGCCAGCCCCACCAGCAGCCGTCCCGCGCCGCGCCAGCGCTGATAGTTGATCTTGCTGACGATGAACATGGCCACAAGACCCAGCGCCGCGAAGGCGGCCTGCCGCTTGAAGTAGTAGGTGCCGTCCCCGGTGTCGTAATAGGCCCGGGGAAAGCTGGCGGAAAACAGCATGATCAGGCCGATGACCGTCAGCAGCAGCGTCAGAATCAGGAAGGGGAGATCCATCTGCCCGCGGGCGGCTTCCTTATGCCGGCGCTCCACCTGCCGCATCCGTTCCTGCTGGGCCTTCCGGGCGCGCTGTTCCTCCCGTGTCATAGTCTCCCTCCTTCCCTGTGAAAATAGTGCGAAGCCTTAGAAGCTGAAGCGCTGGCACACGGCCAGATAGGCGATGACGCAGCCTATGACACTGACGGCGGTGAACACCGCCACCACCTTGGTCTCCTTCCAGCCGCACATCTCGAAGTGATGGTGCAGCGGCGCCATCTTGAAGATGCGCTTGCCGTGGGTCAGTTTGAAATAGCCCACCTGGATAATGTCGCTCAGTGTCTCGCAGATATACACGATGCCCACCAGGATCAGCACCAGCGGCATATCATAGGCGAAGGCCAGCGCCGCCACGGCGCCGCCCAGAAACAGCGACCCCGTATCGCCCATGAACACCTTGGCCGGATAGTGGTTGTACAGCAGGAACCCCAGCAGACCGCCCACCAGTGCGCCGGAGAACAGCCCCAGCTGCTCGAAGCCGGGCCAGATCACCGCCATCACCAGGAAGAACAGACCCACCGGCACGGTCACACTGCTGCTCAGTCCATCCAGACCGTCCGTGATATTCACGGCGTTGACGGTGCCCACGATCACAAAGGCCGCGAACGCCAGATACACGATCCACGGCAGCACGATGTGGGTGTTCCAGAAGGGAATATACAGGTTGGGGCTCAGCATCCCCTCGTACCGCATCAGGCACAGGAACGCCACCGCCGCCGCCAGCTGCAAAATAAACTTCTGCGGCGCGGTCAGGCCGGTGTTCTGGTGGTGCTTCACCTTCTGATAGTCGTCGATATATCCGATAATGCCGAATACCAGCGCGAACAGGTACACATACAGGTGTACGAAGCTGCCGGCCATCATCCGCTGCCAGCCCAACACAACGATGGTGAGGCCGATGCCGATGATGAACATCAGCCCGCCCATGGTGGGGGTGCCCTGCTTCGTCATGTGCCAGGAGGGCCCGATCTCCTTGATGGACTGTCCCGCCTTCAGCTTTACCAGCGCCGGTATCAGCAGCTTGCCTGCGATGGCGGTGACGATAAAGCATACCGCGACAGGCAGCACGATCTCCATAATTCCCATACTATCTTGCTCCTTCCCTCCGCGCCGCGCGGAGGTCTTTTCTTTATTTCTGCGTTTCCTTCAGGTGCTCGGCCACGATGACCCGTTCATCCATGGGATAGTGCTTGTGGTCGATCTCCTGGTAATCCTCGTGGCCCTTGCCGGCCAGTACGATCACGTCGCCCGGCTGGGCGTGGTCCATGGCGTAGTGAATGGCGGCCACCCGGTCGGGGATCACCGCATAGGGTGTGTCATAGCCCTTCAGTCCCACCAGAATGTCGTCGATAATGGCCTCCGGCTTCTCCGTCCGGGGGTTGTCGCTGGTGACGATGACAAAGTCTGCCAGCCTTGCGCCGATCTCACCCATCACGGGCCGCTTCGTTTTATCCCGGTCGCCGCCGCAGCCGAACAGCGCCACCACCCGCCCCTTGGCGAAGGCCTTGGCGGATTGCAGCACCTTTTCCAGCGCGTCCGGCTTGTGGGCATAGTCGTTCAGCACGGTGTAGCCCGTTCCCGGCGTAGGGATGATCTCCATCCGGCCCTTCACGCCGTGGTTCTTCGCCAGTGCGTCGGCACACTCCGCCAACGGCACGCCCAGGTTCCAGCAGCAGGCCATGGCGTCCAGCGTGTTGTACACGGTGAACAGCGCCGGTATGCCCACGTGGACGTGGCACCATTCCGTGTCCGCCTCCGCGTCAAAGTCCACGCAGCCGGGCTCCAGCGCCACGTTCTTCGCCATCAGGTCCGCCTGACCGTTCACGGAGTAGGAGAACCGCCGGCGGCAGGTGGCATCGGCCATCAGCCGTTCCGCCCAGGGGTCGTCGGCGTTGTAGATGCCCACGTCGCACTGCCGCATCAGCAGCGCCTTGGCGTCGCAATAGGCCTCCATGGTCTTGTGGAAGTCCAGATGGTCCCGGCTCAGGTTGGTGTAAATGCCCACCGCGAAGGGTATGCCGTACACCCGGTCCAGCATCAGTGCGTGGGAGGATACCTCCATCACCACATGGGTGCAGCCCGCGTCGGCCATCTCCCGCAGCAGCTTCTGCAGCTCGAAGGACTCCGGCGTGGTGCGCTCGGTGTGCAGCACCCGGTCGCCGATCATATTCTGTATCGTGCCGATCAGGCCCACCTTGGCCCCGGCCTTCTGTTCCAGAATGCTCTTGATGAGGTAGGTGCTGGTGGTCTTGCCGCTGGTACCGGTGATGCCGATCATGGTCATCTCCCGTGCGGGGTGATCGAAGCGATTGCCGCCCACCACCGCCAGCGCCCGGCGGCTGTCCGCCACCCGGACGAAGGGCGCGCCGTCCTCCGGCGCGCGCTCGCACAGCACGCAGGCGGCGCCCTTCTCCCGCGCCATGGGAATATATTTATGTCCGTCCGTCTCCGCGCCGGTGACGGCGATGAACAGATCGCCCGATTCCACCAGCCGCGAGTCGTACCGTACCTCCCGGATGTCGCTATCCAGCTTGGCGTTTGTTTCCAGAATATCCAGCCCGTTCAACAGCTCACGCAGTTTCATCATCAACTCTCCTTTGCATCTGTGCATAATGGTATACACACTATTCTACCACATTTCGTCCGCGGACAAAAGGGAACCGTGTGCTCTGTTGGGCGCAAAACGTGTGGCGTCAGTCCGTCACGGACGTGTCGCCCAGCTGCACGGTGATGACCGTGCCGGCCTCCACCTCCGTACCCTCGTCGATGGACTGGCTCAGCACCCGGACGGAGCTGGACTCGCTGCCCGTGGTGCCGGAGAACCGTATCAGCAGCCCTGCCGCCGTGGCGGTGGTGTTGGCCTCTGAGGGCGTCTTGCCGATCAGATGCGGCACCACGCACTTGTCCGTGGACTTCTCCTCGCCGACGTACAGAATAACGCTGGACTTGCCGGGGATGATGGCGCCGCCGGCCGGCGTCTGGTCGGTGATGGTCTCGCCGTCGCCCACGATCTTATAGCTCAGCGCGCGGTCCTTCAGCTTCGCCTTGGCCTCCTCCACGCTCATGCCGATGACGTTGGGCACCGTGGTGTCCATGCCCAGCAGCTCCTCGGCGGAGTAGCTGGGCTCCACGCCCAGATAGGGCAGGATCTCCGCCATGACGGTACTGGCGGTGGGTGCCACCATGTTGCCGCCGGAGACGTAGGTCCCCGTGGCGCGGCTGGGGGTATCCATGGTGATGAGCATAATGACCTGCGGGTCGTCCGCCGGCGCGAAGCACAGGAACGACACCACCACGTCGCCGGTCTGGCCCTTATCGGCCGTGCCGGTCTTGCCGCCGATGCGGTAGCCCGCCACCTGGCCGTTCTTGCCGGTGCCGCTGGCCACCACGTATTCCAGGCACTCCCGCACCGTGGCGGAGGTCTGCTCACTGATGACCTGCCGCACCGGCGTGTCTTCGTGGCGATAGGTCACGTTCCCGTCGCTGTCGGTGATGCGCTCCACCAGATACGGTGTGTGCAGATACCCGCCGTTGACGCAGGCCGCCTGCGCCGCGATCAGCGTCAGCGGCGTCACGGTGAAGTTCTGGCCGAAGGCGTAGCAGGCCAGATCCAGCTGGGTGAAGCTGCTGTCCGCGGCGAACACGCCCACGGCCTCGCCGCCCAGATCGATGCCCGTGGTGTTCATCAGCCCGAAGGACCGCATATACTCGTAGAATTTCTCGCTGCCGATCCGCAGCCCGTAGTTGATGAACGCCGGGTTGCAGGAATTCCCCACCGACTGCACCAGTGTTTGCAGGCCGTGGCCGTTCTTGTTGGAGCAGTGGATGGTGTAGCCGGAGATATTCACGCTGCCGCCGCAGTTGACGGTGGTGGTCTTATCCACCACGCCCTCCTCCAGCGCTGCCGACAGCGTCAGGATCTTAAACGTGGAGCCCGGCTCATAGGTGTCGTTCAGCGCCTTGTTGCGCCATTGCAGCAGCTGCATATCGGCCACGGTGCTCTCCCCGCGCTCGATACGCTCCTGCAGCGTCTGGTCGCTGACGGTCAGAAAGTCGTTCAGATCGTAGTTGGGATACGACGCCATGGCCAGTATGCCGCCGGTCTTGGCGTCCATCACGATGCCGCTGGCGCCGTTGGCGGCGGAGAACTTATCCACCATGCTCTCGATACCCTTTTCCAGATAGTACTGGATGGTGGTGTCCAGCGTCAGCGTCAGGTCGCTGCCGTTCTTGGCGGCGAAATACTGCTCATAGGTATACAGCATATCGTTCTCCGCCTGATCCTTGGAGGAGATGACCAGTCCGCTCTGCCCCTCCAGCTCCTTCTCGTAATAGGCCTCCAGCCCATACAGCCCCGTGTTCTCGTCGCCCACGAAGCCGATGACCTGCGCCGCCAGCGAGCCGTAGGGATAGTACCGCTTCGTGTCCGCCACCAGGTGTACGCCCGCGATCTTGTTCTCGTCCACATACGAGCGCACCTTGGCCGCCGTGTCCTCGTCCGCCCGCAGCTGTATGACCTCATACTGGGACTTCACGTTGTCCATCCGTTTCCGGATGGCCGAGGCGTCCTTGCCCAGGATCTCCGCCAGCCCTGCCGCCAGCGACTCCTTCGTCCAGCTGACGGGATTTTCCGTGTCGTTCACCGCGTTGTCGATCTCCAGCGGGGAGAGAATGATGGTCTCCGCGCTGGAGGAGATCGCCAGAATGTTGCCGCCGGCGTCATAGATGGTGCCCCGGTTAGCCGTCACCACCGTCCGCCGTGTCTGCTGGTTCACAGCCTTGCCCTGCAATTCCTCATGCCGGGTGATCTGCAGGTCGAACAGCCGGAAAAACAGCAGCACGAACATCACGACGCCCATCAGGATCATCAGTACAAAGGATCGGGTCTGAATGATCCGGTTGGCCCGCCGTACGTTCTCGTTTTTTCGGTTGGAATTTTGGTTTTCTGCCACGATAGTGCCTCCTGTTTTGCCGTCGGACCCTGCTCCGGCGCCGCCGCGCCCTGCTGTTATAGACCAAGCAAGGAGCAAGAAGTCGCCTTCTTACTCCTCGCGCTTATACTATACTTTCCCTCAGCGGAAATATTCCAGTACATACGCCCACAGCGACTCTGCCTTTTCGGTAAAGCCGTTCAGCGCCGCCGCGCCGCCCGCGGCGTATACCTCCACGCTGTCCGCACCGGACAGGTCGATGTACTGTATCTGGCCGCTGCTGGGCTTGCTCATACCCGCCGCCTCCGCCGCCGCCTTCACGGTGGCCAGATCGAAGGTGCGCTCATACGCCGTCAGCAGCGCCACGTGCTCCTCCTCCAGGGCGGAGATCTCCCGCTTGATGGAGGACACATTATCGGAAATGCCGGTCAGCTTCACATAGCACAGCATCAGCGCGATGACCATGCCCACCACCAGCACCGTTCCCAGCAGCAGAACAGGGGAGGGCCGCACCGCGGCCCGTGCCGCGCTCTGCCGCCGCTGTACCGGCTGTACCTCCGGCTGCGCCGGCCGTACCTTCTTCTGGGGGAGCTTTCCGGCCTCGTCCAGCTGCTTTTCCCGCGCCAGCGCGTCCAGATCATATGCCAGGCTGCCGTAGGTGGCGCCGTGATGATAGTTGGCCATGTAAAACTCCCTCCTTCCTCCGTCGGTTCTTTTCCGCCGATACTTTGTTGCAGTCGCTTGCCATACACAAAGTATGGCTGCACGTCTGCGCCGCGTCTCGGCGAAAAATAACTCGCCGGATGTGGTTCTTTTCCGCCGATGCTTTGCTGTTATACCTTCTCCGCCACCCGCAGCTTGGCGCTGCGTGCGCGGGGGTTGTGCGCCAGTTCCTCTTCGCCGGATACGATGGGCTTCCGGCTCACCAGCTTCAGCTTCGGCTTCCTGCCGCATACGCACACCGGGAACTCCGGCGGGCAGATGCAGCCGGTGGCCAGCTCCTGCAAGGTCTTCTTGATGATCCGGTCCTCCAGCGAGTGGAAGGAGATCACCGCCAGCCGCCCGCCTGTGTTCAGATGCGCCGCGGCCGCCTCCAGCATGGGCGGCAGGGCATCCAGTTCGCCGTTGACGGCGATGCGTATGGCCTGAAAGCTCCGCTTGGCCGGGTGCTGCTTCTCCCGCAGCGCCTGTGGCGGCATAGCGGACTTGATGATGTCCACCAACTCCAGCGTCGTCTCGATAGGCTGCTGCTCCCGGTGCTGTACGATCCGCTTGGCGATGGCCGGCGCGTAGCGCTCCTCGCCGTACTCAAACAGGATGCGCCGCAGCTCCTCATAACTCCAGCTGTTCACCACCTCCCGGGCGGTGAGATACGCCGTCCGGTCCATCCGCATATCCAGCGGCGCGTCGTGCATATAGCTGAAGCCCCGTTCCGCGTCGTCCAGCTGTGGGGAGGAAACGCCCAGGTCGAACAGCATACCGTCCGCCCCGTCTATGTGCAAGTCGGCGAGGATATCGCCGATGCGGTCAAAATTGCTGTGGACCAGCGTCACCCGGTCCCCGTAGTCCGCCAGACGCTCCTGCGCGGCGGCAATAGCCGTCTCATCCCGGTCGATGCCGATGAGCCGCCCGGTGGTCAGCCGTTTTACGATCTCCAGCGAGTGACCCGCCCGGCCCAGCGTGCCGTCCACATAGATGCCGTCGGGCTTGATGGCCAGCGCGTCCAGACACTCGTGCAGCAGCACCGGCACATGGCCGTAGTCCTTCTCCTGCGTCACGGTGCTCACAGGCCCATCTCCGCCATGGCGCTCTCCAGCTCGCCGGAGGCAAAGGCGTCGTTCTCCACGGCGGCCCAGCGCTCAGCGTCCCAGATCTCCGCCCGGTCAAAGCTGCCGATGACCACGACCTCCCTGGTCAGTCCCGCATACTCCCGCAGCTTGGCGGGGATGAGGATGCGTCCCTGGCCGTCCGGCTCGCAGTCCGCCGCGTAGGCGAACAGCGCCCGCAGCTTTTTCACCTCGTTGTAGGACAGCGCCTTCAGCTTGTCCATAAACGCCGCCCAGCTCTCGTCGGAGTACACCGACAGGCAGTGGTCCTGCCCCACGGTGATGTGGAACGTCTGGCCCAGCTCCTTCCGCAGCGCGGCAGGAATAAAGAGGCGCCCCTTGGCGTCGATCGTGTGTGCATACTGACCGGTCATGGGTCCGCCTCCTTCCGAAAAAAATAGTCCCCGGTGAAAAACCGTGGGAACATCCCCCACAAATATGGATATTGCCCCCACAATTCACCACTAATGAGGTTAGTATACATAATCCCTGGCAAAATTGCAAGGAAAAATTATGTCTACCGCCACGGCAAAAGCCAGATATTCCGCCGGTTTTCGGCCAAATTTTTCCACTTTTTGAAACGCTTGTTCGATGGACATAAACGGAAAACTCCGGCGGGCACAAGATTTTGTGCCCGCCGGAGCCTGTTAACACAAGATGAGGATTTCTTGTGGAAATCGCAGAAAAATTTACGTGGATTTTATAGATTTTCCACAAAGTCTATAACTGCCGCCGGATACCGCGGCGGCAGCGGCGTTTGCCGCCGGTCGGGATCGGCCTCGCTTTCCGTCCGAAAAGACGGACCGCCGCAGGCTCTGCCTGCGGCGGTCAACGTAAATACTGTGTGGGGGAGGGGGGCGCTCAGCGCTGGCCCTCGCTCTTTTCAGCGGCGGACTCGTTCAGCTGCTGGCGCTGGGCCTGCATCTGCTCCTTGCTGGCGGCCCGGAACCGCGCCCGGGACTCCTGCACCTCGGTCAACGCGGCCTGGATGGCCTCCTCGGTGCGGCGCAGCGCGTCCTCGGTGTAGGTGTTGGCCACGTGATACAGCTCCTTGCTGCGGTCCTCGGCCCGGCGGATGATCTCGCTGCTCTTCTGGCGTGCCAGCTGCAGCGTCTCGCTCTCGGACACGATGGTGCGGGCATCCAGCTCCGCCTGACGCAGTACCTCCTGCGCCTCCTTCTTGGCCCCGGCCACATACTCGCTGCGGGCGGCGATCAGCTCCTGGGCCTTTTTCAGCTCCAGAGGCAGCTTGGCCCGGATCTCATCCAGCAGATCCAGCGCCTCGTCCCGGACGATGATACATTTGTCAGAGCTGAAGGCCACGCTTTTTGCCTCGTCGATCATGCCGTAGAGCATATCCAACAGGCGCTGTACATCTTTCTCTTCCATAGTGCGGTCCGTTCCTTTCTTTTTGTCGGCGCCGGGAGGCTCAACCCCGCTGCCGCATCAATTCCTCGGCGACCGGCGCCGGTACATACTTTTCCAATGGCTGGTGGTAGCGGATCATCTCCCGCACCATGGTGGAGCTGAAGTGCTCATACGCCGCGCTGGCGGGCAGCAGCACCGTCTCCAGCCCGGGACAGATACCGCCGTTGATGCGCGCCATCTGGGCCTCCAGCTCCCAGTCGGCGCAGTTCCGCACGCCCTTCACCAGAATGTGCGCGTCCTTGCTGCGTACAAAGTCCGCCAGCAGCCCGGACCAGTTCTCCACCTCCACGTTGGGGATGTCCGCCACGGACTGGCGGATCAGCTCCAGCCGGCGCTCCGGCGTGAACATAGGCTGCTGCTTCTGGCAGTTCACCATCACGCACACGCACACCTTGTCAAAGCACCGCGCCGCCCGGCGGATGATATCCAGGTGTCCCAGCGTGATGGGGTCAAAGCTGCCGGGGTAAATGGCGATATTCATTCCGTATCCTCATTTCCGCCGCGATGATACACCGTCAGCTTGATCTTGCCGTATCTGTACTCCCGATACAGGGCATAGGGCGCGGGCATCTCCGGCAGCACCGTATCCACCGCGCTCTCTGCTATGATTATACCATGTGCACGGCAAATGTCAAACGCTGCGATATCCGTCAGCGCCTGCTGCAAGAGCCCGCTGGTGTAGGGCGGGTCCAGAAACACGATGTCGAACTTCTCCCCGCTGCGCAGATACGGCAGCGCGTCCCCCTGCCGCACCCTGGCCCTGTCCGCCAGACGGCACAGCGCCAGATTTTCCTGTATCAGCTTCACCGCGTCCGCCCGCCGGTCGATGAACACGCACTCCGCCGCGCCCCGGCTCAGAGCCTCGATGCCCAGCTGTCCGGTGCCGGCGAACAGGTCCAGCACCCGCCGTCCCTCAATGTCGAACTGTATGATGGAGAACAGGCTCTCCTTCACCTTGCCGGTGGTGGGCCGTGTCTCCAGCCCCTCCAGCTCCTTCAATACCCTGCCTCTGGCAGTTCCCGTGATCACGCGCATAGTCCGTTACCCCCTGGGGTCAAAATGTTCAAAGATGACCAGGTTCCCGGCCGCCTCGGCCTTTTCCATAGTCTCCCTGTCCCGCACGGTCCAGCTGGCCTCCTGCACCTTGTAGAAGCCCCGGCACAGCCGCAGGGACAGATTGCCCCGGTCCTCAAACCGATAGGCGATGAAATCCGGCCGCGTCCGCACGTTCAGCAGCAGGTTCGCCAGGATCCACCGGATACCGCCGGGCAGATGCTGCGCGTCTCCGTGGGCGGAGAAATCCTCGCTCAGCTGTCCCCGCAGGATATCCGGCTCGTTCTGCCACAGCCACATCAGGCACCGGGGATCGAAGGACTCCACGCAGTACGCGCCCTTGTACTTCTTCAGCACCCTGCTGGCCGCCGCGGCCAGCGCCTCGGCGTTGCCGCGCTCCGCCTTCAGCTCCACGATCAGCGGCGCCCGGTCCGTGAACAGCGGCAGCACCTCCTCCAGCAGGGGGATCCTCTGCTCCGTCCCCTCCAGCGGGTACTGCTCCAGTGCCTCCGCGGTCAGGTCCTCGATCTCCACGTCCGCGCCCGCTGTCCGCAGCAGGGAGGCATCGTGGATTACGGCCAGCTTGCCGTCCTTCATCAGGTGCACGTCCAGCTCCGCGCCGAAGCCGTTGGCCGCCGCCCGCTTGAACGCCGCCATGGAGTTCTCCGGAATACCCTTCTCCCTGTCATGCAGGCCCCGGTGGGCATACCGCCACTGCCGGAAATACGCCTGGTCCATCTTGCCCCGCCGGCACCGCAGGCACAGCAGATACAGCCAGAACAGCACCAGCAGTACAATAATGATAATTATGATCGCTTTCATCAGTCGTTTGTCAGCTCCTCCACCGTATTGTCAATAGCCCCGGCGTCCTCTGTGCCCGCCGCGGCAGTCTGCTTCGGCATCTCCCTGCTGTCGCCGTGCTTCACGAACAGCATGGTCACAAAGGCCAGCGCCGTGAACACCGCCGCGTAGGGGAACAGCACGTGCATTCCGAATTTGTCCATCAGCAGTCCCGACACCATGGGCGTGGCCACCTGCGCCGCCATGGACGCCGTGTAGTAAAAGCCCGTGTACTTGCCCACGTCGCCGCCGGAGGCCAGCTCCACCACCATGGGGAAGGAGTTGACGTTGATGGTGGCCCAGGCGATGCCCGCCAGGGCGAACATGGCGTTCATCAGCGCCGAGGGACTGTCCGCTGTCAGGAACCCGGCCACGCCGAAGGCCACGGTCAGCATCACCACGCCGGCCAGTATGGTCTTCTTCCGCCCGATCTTCCCGGCGATGAAGCCCACCGGCAGATAGGCCGCGATGGCCGCCGCCTGGGCGATGATCAGCGTCAGGTTGTAGTCCTTGTGCAGGATGTTGCTGGCGTACACGGAGTACTTGCTGGTCACGGCGTTGTAGCCGAAGAACCACAGCACGATGCTCAGCAATATCAGCAGCAGGCTCTTTACCTCGTCAGCGGACAGCTTCCGCCCCTCGTTGGGGTGATCGGTCTCCTCCGCGTCCTCAATGCCCGCGGCCACGGACTGCGCCTGCATCTCCTTTGCCCACTCCGGCTCCCGCACCGTCAGCATGAACACCACCAGCGCCGCGAGCATCAGCGCCGCGATGACGCCGAAGTAGCCCGTGTAGCTCATCATGCTGTTGCTCACCGACGCCGTGGCGAACACCATACCCAGCGCCAGCACGATGATGCCGCCGGCGCTGCCCATCAGGTTGATGACGGCGTTGGCTTTGGACCGCAGGGGCTTGGGTGTCACGTCCGGCATCAGCGCCACCGCCGGCGACCGGAACGTGGCCATGCTCAGCAGAATGATGAGCAGCAGCCCCACGAACACCACCAGCGCGCCGGGATTGGCCGCCGCCGCGTCCCGGGCGCAGGCCTGCCGCGCCGGCACCACGTAGTTGGTGTACGCCGGGTCGGTGATGGTCTTCCCCTCATCGTTGACGGTCTGGCTGCGGATGGCGGTGAACTCCGCCTCCGTGAATTTATGCCCCAGAATAAAGCTCTCGCCGCTGGGGGACAGCAGCGTGGCGTCCTTCTGCTCGTTATAGATCACCGTCAGCGCCGCCGGGTCGTCAATGGCGGACACCTTGTCCAGCCGCTTCAGCTGTGCGTTGTCCGCGAAGGACAGCGCGATCAGCGCCACCGCCGCGATCAGCGTGCCCACCACGATGAACGGCGTCCGCCGCCCTCTCGGGTGGGTGCACTTGTCGGAGATGTGCCCGAACAGCGGCAGCAGGAACAGCGCCAGCACGTTGTCCATCGCCATAATGACGCCGGACCAGGTCTGGCTCATGCCGAATTTGTTTGTCAGGATCAGCGGCACTGTGTTGTCATAGGCCTGCCAGAAGGCGCAGATCAGGAAAAAAGCAAAGCCGACCAGAATGGTGCGCTTGTAATTCAGCTTCATGGTGTCTCCTCCCACGCGCGGAATACCGCGTTGATATCGTCGTACACCCATGTGGGGCGTATGCCGTCTCTTTCAATGTCGTCCCGTGTCCCCTCGCCGGACAGCACGAAAACGCTGTCGATCCCGGCGTTCACCGCGCAGGCGATGTCCGTGTACAGCCGGTCGCCGAGCAGCACCGCCGCCTCCGGCGGATACCCGGTCCCCTCCAGCGCCAGCCGTACCATGGCGGGCCGGGGCTTGCCGATGAA
>OHOP01000129.1_pt1 | contig 57162 bp, 42 predicted proteins | sample 1569821 | NCBI WGS metagenome assembly OHOP01 (sample SAMEA3879527, study PRJEB24766) | human gut metagenome | biome: human-associated habitat; feature: feces | place: USA | collected 1985/1987
CGCTACCTTAGGACCGTTATAGTTACGGCCGCCGTTTACTGGGGCTTCAATTCAAACCTTCGGATTGCTCCTGAGCTCTCCTCTTAACCTTCCAGCACCGGGCAGGTGTCAGGCCATATACATCATCTTACGATTTAGCATAGCCATGTGTTTTTGGTAAACAGTCGCCTGGGCCATTTATCTGCGGCTGGTATCACTACCAGCGTCCTTTATCCCGAAGTTACAGGACTATTTTGCCTAGTTCCTTAGCCATGAATATCTCGAGCGCCTGAGTATTCTCTACCCGGTCACGTGTGTCCGTTTACAGTACGGGTCATTTATACCTGAAGCTTAGCAGATTTTCTTGGTAGTTAAATTACCTGCATTATCCGCGCTACCGAAGTATTGCGGTACTATCACCTTTCACCTCTGCCTGCGTACTTGACTACAGGCATCAATGGGTACGGGCTTCAACCTCCTATTCCGTCAGGAGGCAGCAGTGTCATCGCTACGTCTCTGCATCGCAGTATAAATGAGTACAGGAATATTAACCTGTTGGCCATCGTCTATACCTGTCGGCTACGACTTAGGACCCGACTTACCCCCGGATGATTGACATTGCCGGGGAATCCTTGACCTTACGGCGTGCGGGGTTCTCACCCGCATTATCGTTACTTATGCCTACATTTGCTTTTCCGTTCGCTCCACAATACCTCACGATACTGCTTCGACGCTGAACGGAATGCTCTCCTACCACTCTACTGTTACGTAGAATCCATAGCTTCGGCTGTATGCTTATGCCCGAGTATTATCCATGCAGGACCGCTCGACTAGTGAGCTGTTACGCACTCTTTAAATGAATGGCTGCTTCCAAGCCAACATCCTAGCTGTCTAAGCAGTCCCACCGCGTTTTAATGTCAACTCAGCATACAATTGGGGGCCTTAGCTGATGGGCTGAGTTCTTCCTCTTTCGTCCACGGACCTTAGCACCCGTGGGCTCACTCCCTGTCTTTAAAGTCTTAGCATTCGGAGTTTGGCCGGATTTGATAGGCGGTGAAGCCCTCGCATCCAATCAGTAGCTCTACCTCTAAGACTAAACAACAGAGGCTGCACCTAAATGCATTTCGGAGAGTACGAGCTATTTCCCAGTTTGATTGGCCTTTCACCCCTACCCACAAGTCATCCGGAAGCTTTTCAACGCTTATCGGTTCGGTCCTCCAGTTTGTGTTACCAAACCTTCAACCTGCTCATGGGTAGATCACTAAGGTTTCGCGTCTACCACCACCAACTTGACGCCCTGTTCAGACTCGCTTTCGCTTCGGCTCACGTACCTAGAAGTACTTAACCTCGCTGGTGATGAGTAACTCGTAGGCTCATTATGCAAAAGGCACGCCGTCACCCCAAAAAGGGCTCCGACCGCTTGTAGGCGCATGGTTTCAGGGACTATTTCACTCCCCTGTTCGGGGTGCTTTTCACCTTTCCTTCACAGTACTGGTTCACTATCGGTCTCTCACTAGTATTTAGCCTTGCCGGATGGGCCCGGCTGATTCAGACAGGATTTCACGTGTCCCGCCTTACTCAGGATATCACTATGCATTATAAACTTACATGTACGGGATTATCACCCTCTCTGATCACATTTTCCAATGTGTTCCATTTCATTTATTTCTGCAATATTGTGATCCTACTACCCCGCCACTGCCGAAACAATGGAGGTTTGGGCTGTTCCCCGGTCGCTCGCCGCTACTGGGGGAATCACTATTGTTTTATTTTCCTGCAGGTACTTAGATGTTTCAGTTCCCTGCGTTCGCTTACCTGACGGTATAGTACATCTTCAATGTACTGGGTTGCCCCATTCGGAAACCTCCGGATTTACGGTTATTTGCACCTACCCGGAGCTTATCGCAGCTTATCACGTCCTTCATCGCCTGTGAGAGCCTAGGCATCCACCATACGCCCTTAATTGCTTTTATAATTTATACTTGCTACTCTCGTATATTCAATATCTCTATTGTATACTATTTGTTATAGCTGTTATGGATCATATTTCCATAAATTTCCCAATATGTCAAAGAACTTAAATGAAGGATCAAAGGAATCGAACCTTTTATAACGCTAACCTGCGATCCGGTATATATTTAGTGAAAAATTAGCAAGTGCATGATATAACAAGTCTCCAGAAAGGAGGTGTTCCAGCCACACCTTCCGGTACGGCTACCTTGTTACGACTTAGCCCCAGTTACCAGTATTACCTTAGGCCGATCCTTGCGGTTACGGACTTCAGGTACTCCCGGCTTCCATGGCTTGACGGGCGGTGTGTACAAGGCCCGGGAACGTATTCACCGCGCCATGGCTGATGCGCGATTACTAGCGAATCCAACTTCATGGAGTCGGGTTACAGACTCCAATCCGAACTACGACCGGATTTCGAGATTAGCATCCTGTCACCAGGTAGCGACCCTCTGTACCGGCCATTGTAACACGTGTGTCGCCCTGGGTGTAAGGGCCGTGCTGATTTGACGTCATCCCCCCCTTCCTCTCACCTTACGGTGGCAGTCTCAATAGAGTGCCCAGCATTACCTGATGGCAACTAGTGATAAGGGTTGCGCTCGTTATGGGACTTAACCCGACACCTCACGGCACGAGCTGACGACAACCATGCAGCACCTAGTTTCCTGCCCCGAAGGGAAATCCTGTTTCCAGAATCGTCAGTAACTTTCAAGCCCGGGTAAGGTTCCTCGCGTATCATCGAATTAAACCACATGTTCCTCCGCTTGTGCGGGCCCCCGTCAATTCCTTTGAGTTTCATCGTTGCCGACGTACTCCCCAGGTGGCTCACTTAATTCTTTCGATTAACCCCTAACTCTATATCGCTAAGGGCCGGTGAGCATCGTTTACGGCGTGGACTACCAGGGTATCTAATCCTGTTCGATACCCACGCTCTCGTGCATCAGCGTCAGTTACAGTCTGGTAAGCTGCCTTCGCTATCGGAGTTCTAAGTTATATCTATGCATTTCACCGCTACTTAACTTATTCCGCCTACCTCGTCTGTACTCGAGCTCTACAGTATTAATGGCGAGTCCGGGTGAAGCCCGGATATTTTACCACTAACTTATAGTGCCGCCTACGCACCCTTTAAACCCAATAAATCCGGATAACGCTCGCATCCTCCGTATTACCGCGGCTGCTGGCACGGAGTTAGCCGATGCTTATTCGTAAGTTACAGTCATCGCGCTACACGTAACGCTTATTCTCCACTTACAAAAGAGGTTTACAACCCATAGGGCAGTCTTCCCTCACGCGACTTGGCTGGTTCAGGCTATCGCCCATTGACCAATATTCCTCACTGCTGCCTCCCGTAGGAGTCTGGTCCGTGTCTCAGTACCAGTGTGGGGGACCTTCCTCTCAGAACCCCTACCTATCAAGGACTTGGTGGGCCGTTACCCCGCCAACTATCTAATAGGACGCATGCCCATCCTGTACCTCAGAAGATTTAAATCAAAATAGATGCCTATCATGATTACTATGGGATATTAATCCACGTTTCCATGGGCTATCCCCCTGTACAGGGCAGGTTGCATACGCGTTACTCACCCGTGCGCCGGTCGCCATCAGTCGGTATTGCTACTGACCATGCTGCCCCTCGACTTGCATGTGTTAAGCCTGTCGCTAGCGTTCATCCTGAGCCAGGATCAAACTCTTCATAGTAAAAAAAACTTGTAAAATTATATTCCTTTGCCCAGTTATATCCGTCCGAAATGGTTGATTTCAGGACTCGCACTTGCTTCATTTTGTCACTACAATATGTTAAAGAACTTCTGTCGGTCTTGACCGCTGTTTTTTAGCGGAAAGTGACGGCAAAGATAAGGCGATTCATACAAACTTCCAAATCCTGACCACTCTTTTTTTCAAAACTTTTTTTCAAGAACTGACTCCCCGATTACCCCGCTGCCATAACCTCTATCTCTCGGAAAGCGGGTGCAAAGATAACGCAATATATAAACCATTTCCAAATTTTTTATACAGTTTTTTATGGAAAATTTTCTTTTTATTTTTAAGTTATTGATTTACAACACACCCAAAAAACCACCTGAAAACAATCAGGCAAATAAATAACCGGCAAATTTAAATTTCAGACAATCTTTACGACAAGAATATTCTGAATACATAGAAAAATCGGTTTTTTAAACCATCATTCTTTGATTTACGTTCTTCAAATTTTTCCAAATTGTCCTGCTACTATAATAAACGGTCATTACCAATATTATAAAAAATAAAGCCTTACATCATGACAACTTCTCAGTTCTATTAGAAAGACCGCAGTCAAAAAAGATATCGTTATCGATAGATGTAACCGGTCACGTTACGATAAAGTAACACGACAGGAATATTTTCCGGAATTTCATAAACACCCATCGTTCACAAACACTAAAAAAACAGTATATTTGCGGAAATCAAAAACAACTGATAGCAATAAGTATGGCACAATCACCTTCTATCCCCAAAGGGACAAGAGACTATTCACCGGAAATAATGGTGAAACGGAATTACATATTCGACACGATTAAAAGTGTTTTCAAATTATACGGTTACATGCCTCTGGAAACTCCGGCAATGGAAAATTTATCTACATTGATGGGAAAATACGGAGACGAAGGAGACAAACTATTATTTAAGATATTAAATTCCGGAAATTTCATAGCGGATATTTCTGACGAAACATTACTAGACAGAAACATTCCCCAATTGACCCATAAAATTTCTGAAAAAGGTCTTCGCTACGATCTGACTGTTCCCTTTGCACGATTTGTTGTCCAGCATCAATCGGAAATTGCATTTCCTTTCAAAAGATATCAGATCCAGCCGGTATGGAGAGCCGACAGACCGCAGAAAGGACGTTACCGGGAATTTTATCAATGTGATGTCGATGTAGTAGGGAGCGATTCTTTATTAAATGAGGTCGAATTGGTCCAAATTGTAAATGAAGTATACAAGCGACTGAAAATCAATGTACGACTCTTAATCAACAATCGAAAAATTTTGGCAGGTATCGCCAATATAATCGGTTATCCCGACAAACTCACCGATATTACAGTAGCTATCGATAAAATGGATAAGATCGGGAGAGAAGCTGTCAATCAGGAATTGCGGGAAAGAGGTATCGATGAAGAAGGTATTGCTAAATTGCAACCAATACTAGATCTAAAAGGCAGTAACGAAGAAAAACTGGCACAGCTTCAGACCGTACTGAATGAAAGCGAAACGGGACTGAAAGGAATTGAAGAATTGAGTTTGGTATTCGATTATTTGAAAACATTGAATATTTCCATCGATATCAAGTTAGACCTGACTTTAGCCAGAGGATTGAGTTATTATACAGGAGCCATTTTTGAGGTAAAAGCACTGGATGCTGAAATCGGAAGTATTACGGGAGGCGGACGCTACGATGATTTGACGGGCATATTCGGTTTAAAGAATGTTTCCGGCGTAGGAATCTCTTTCGGGGCAGACCGGATTTTCGACGTTATGAACCAACTCGATTTATTCCCGGCAGACACAAAAGCAACCACACAGATTCTCTTTGTCAACTTCGGAACAAAAGAAGAAAAATTCTGCTTATCCTTGCTCCAGTCCTTACGTCAGCAAGGTATAAATGCAGAATTATATCCGGATGCTGCAAAAATGAAAAAGCAGATGACGTATGCAGATAAAAAGGGAATACCTTTCGTAGCATTGGTCGGCGAAAACGAAATACAATCCGGTACAGTAGCTTTAAAAAATATGCAGACCGGCGAACAAGAAAATGTAAAAGTCGAAGAATTAGCACATAAAATATGTTGATCCATAAAAAAGAACACAGACCTTTAAAAAGTCACGGATACGATTCCCGCTGTCCGTGACCTTGAATATCTTTTCATTCCGCGTTTTATCAATTTTTAATTATCAATCATCTATTTTTCAATTACTATGATACATTATATATCTCCCGTTCCGCTAACGTTTGAGACGATAGAAAACATTTTAAACAAAGGATATAAATTAGCTTTATCCGAAGAAAGCAAACAATTAATCAATGATTGCAAAGCCTATCTGGATGAAAAAATTGCAAGATCGGAAAAACCGCTATACGGCATCACGACCGGATTCGGCTCACTTTGCAAAATCAGCATTTCTCCGGAAGATCTCAGTCAGTTACAGGCTAATCTGGTCATGTCCCATGCTTGCAGTGTCGGTGAACCCATTCACAAAGACATCATTCGTTTGATGTTATTATTAAAAGCCCATGCATTGTCTTTGGGTAAATCGGGAGTACAACTCGCCACCGTCGAGCGGATCATCGATATGTACAATCACGATGTACTTCCAGTTGTCCGCGAATTGGGATCTTTGGGGGCATCCGGCGATTTGGCTCCTTTGGCCAATTTATTTCTACCGCTTATCAACGAGGGGACTGTTTATTACAAAGGAAAAATTCAGGATGCCAAAGAAGTTAATGAAAAATTAGGATGGAGCCCGATTGCTTTAGGAGCAAAAGAAGGTCTGGCATTACTTAACGGGACCCAATTTATGAGTTCCCATGCAGTATATGCATTATTGAAAGCTTTCAAAATTGTAAAATATGCCGATATTATCGGAGCGATCTCACTGGATGCTTACGACGGACGTATCGACCCCTTCTTACCGCAAATCCATGAAGCACGTCCTCATCCGGGACAAATTGAAACGGCAAGGAACATCCGGGCATTATTAAAAGATTCTGAATTTCAACAGAAACCCAAAGTACGTGTGCAGGATCCCTACTCTTTCCGCTGTATGCCTCAAGTACACGGCGCCTGTAAAGATACGGTCATGTATGTCGCTTCCGTCGTTGAACGGGAGATAAACTCCGTAACCGACAATCCGACCATATTCGTCGAGGACGATATGATCGTTTCCGGCGGTAATTTCCACGGAGAACCCCTGGCACTGGTACTGGACTTTTTAAGCATTGCACTGGCCGAATTAGGAAGTATTTCAGAACGCCGTACTTACCGCCTGATTTCGGGTGACCGGGGACATTTACCGGAATTTCTGGTAGCTAATCCGGGATTAAATTCCGGATTTATGATCCCGCAATACGCTGCTGCTGCCATCGTCAGCAAAAATAAACAACTTTGTACTCCTTGCTCTGTCGATTCAATTCCTTCCTCCAACGAACAGGAAGACCACGTCAGTATGGGAGGAAACGCAGCGACCAAAACGGTAAAAGTATGTGAAAACGTAGAACGTATCCTGGCTATAGAATTACTGAATGCAGCACAGGCTATCGATTTGCAGCGTCCGGGCAAAACCTCACCCTACCTGGAAGAGTTTTTAAAAGAATTCCGGACCATTGTGCCTTTCAACCAGGAAGACCGGGTTATGTATAAAGATATCGATGCAGCAACCGCATTTTTACAAGAAGGAGAATTCCATACAAACTAAATATTAAACATACATTCAATAAAAACCGTCTGACGATCTTTTCAGACGGTTTTTTCATTTTATATTATACCCATAATCCTCCCTTACAAAAAAAGAATTGCAAATCACAAATCAAAAGTAATTGAACAAATCTGTAAGCCAGTCATGACAAAAATGCCAAAGAAGTCAACGGACTTATAAAAATAATTCCATAACTTTATGGAATTCGTGTCAATTATACATCTATGCAATAAGGAAACAAAAATACAGATCATGAAAACATTACTCACTCTGATTTTTTTATCAGCTTTTTTGGGAAGCTTCGCCCAGGACAAATGGGAAACCTTATGTAAAGAAAAACCGCAAACAGCATTACAAGAAGCCCGGAAATTATTTGAAAAAGCCCGGAAAACCGATAACAGCCCGGAAATGCTTCAGGCTCTTATCATACAAATCCGGTGTCAAACGGCCATTGACAGGGATTCTATGCCCGCACTGATTCAAAAAACAGAAAACATACTACAAAACAGCAACAATCCGGTGGAACAGAGTATCCTCCATTCCTTGTTAGCCGATCTTTACTTGAATTATTACAATTACAACCGTTATCAAATCAATCAACGTACTCCGCTAGCCGATTTTATTCCTGAACATATAAATGAATGGAGCCGGAATTTATTCTATGATCAGATCAGCCAGCATGCCCTGGATGCGCTTCAACCCCAAAGCTTATTGAAACAAACGCCGGCAACAGCTTATAAACCCATACTTCTCCTGGGAAAAGATTCCCGCTCACTACGTCCGACATTACTGGACTTTATCGGTTACAGAAGCATCGACCAACTAAAACAACTGGAAAATTCTTCGACAATTTCCCAAACGGCGGTAGACAGTCTGTTGGTAGCCCTACCGTTTTTTTTACAACAGCCGCTCCCCGGTTCACTTTCCGGCTATACACTCAACATATTGAAAATATATCAACGTCTGATTCACGCCGGCATGTCTTCCTCCAATCCGGAAGCTTTACTATGTGCTGAACTAAGCCGATTACATTACATAAAAAACTTATCTTACGAAAATGACAGTCTTTATCTGGAACGATTACAGGAACTAGTTACTCAATACGACAACCAGCCTTTAATAGTCGAGGCTATTGCTCAAATTGCACAAACTAAATTAATTGACCGAAACAACACCGATACTGAAACAGTCTATCCGGAAATAATTGCTCTTTGTCAAAAGTACATCCAGAAATATCCGACTTACGCCCGTATCAATTTACTGAAACAAATTATCCAAACCATTAACCGTCCAGAATTGTCCGTTCAATACAACGACTATATTTACCCGGGCCAATCTTTAGTGTTACAAGCATCTTATTACCGGGCCAAAGAAATACAACTCGATATCTATCGTATAAAAGAAACGACAGAAGCCTATTACAAAACGGGAAACGATTCATCCTCGGTCAACAAACAACTCTTTTTCAGTAAAAAATACACATTACCTTCCCGGTATGTAAAAAGAGATACGACTTTTCGTATTCCCATTTCCCAAAGCGGACTTTATGAAATCGTACTGCGAAGCCCTAACAGTAAAAAAATAGTCAACACATTCATTTGTAATAGCTTATTCACAGTCTCACAAAAAGACAAGCAAAAAATAACATTCATCGTCAGAGATCGCATGAGCGGAGCTCCGGTGTCCGACGCCCGCATCCGTATTTTCGCCCCTATTTCCGGAAAATACAGAAATTACAGGCAAATCACGGAAATCCGTACAAACAAACAGGGACAAGCCGTTTATAACAGCAGCAAATCACAGATTAACTACGAAGTCATCAATGACCGAAATCCGAATGGTCCTATATCTTCCGAATATTATTACACACCCCAACCCAATAAGGCCAGCTATTATACCGACATTTTTACCGATCGTCCCATATACCGGCCGGGGCAAACAGTCTCATTTTACGGTATTGCCTGGACCCGGACGCCGGACAGTACATATATCGAACCCAACCGGTCGTATGAAGTGACATTATCGGATCCCAACCGGCAAATCATCAACAAATGCACGGTAAAAACCAACGAATGGGGTTCTTTCAACGGCTCATTTACCATTCCACCCCAAACATTAAACGGAGAATTCCGCTTGAATATAGCAGGAAAAGGATATGCCTATATTACCGTGGCTGAATACAAACGTCCACAACTGGAACTCATTCTCCACCCGCAAAAAGATTCCTATGCCTTCGGAGAACAAATCCGACTAACCGGTAAAGTCAAAACCTATTCCGGAGTATCGTTACAGAATATTCCCATCAGTTATGAAATTACGTTACAATCATTCTATCCCCGGCCGAATGCCTCCGAAACCGTTATTACGGGAGAAACACAATCTGATCCGGAAGGTAATTTTTCATTCAGCTTTCAAGCTCAAAAACCGGTATCCTCGTACTATATGAACTCCTATTATTACAATATAAAACTAACAGCAACCGACACCAAAGGGGAAAGCCAGGAAATCATCCAACGTCTTCCGATTCAGGATGCTTTCTATAAATTGACTATACTCGGCAAGACTTACGTCAACAAACAAGACAAAAATCACTTCTATATCCAGGCTGTTAATGCTGCAAACGAAAAAATCTCCCGGACGATTTCATACAGCATAAGTAAATTACAGCCACTGACATCCTTAAAACAATCCTATAATCTGGACAGTGCCCGTATAGAGAAAACCTTATATCGAGGGGAATTAAACACCTTAACCGATTCTCTATACGTCGATTTTTCTTCGTGGCAATCAGGAGCCTATATACTTATTGCCCAAGAAAAGACACGTGAAAAAGACACCGTTACAACTAAAAAAATCTTCTATCTTTATTCCGGACAAGATACCCGGCCTCCATACCTGACCTACGAATGGCTGGTCAAAAATATATTTATCAGTCGTCCGGGGGAGGATATAGAAATTAACTTCGGTACTTCTGCCCGAAACGTATATTTATTGTATGAGTTATATACCGATAAAGGTCTGATCACACAAAAGCAAACCGTACTTTCCGACACGATCCTGCGTTTAAAGATTCCGTATGAAAAAACTTACGGCAGTAACTTTTGTGTCAATTTATCTTTTGTAAAAGACGATCAATTTTTCAACAACAATGTCCGTATATACAAATCAATAGAAGATAAAAAATTAGACATACACACACAGGTTTTCAGGGATAAGCTGATCCCCGGGCAATCCGAAACCTGGGAATTTTCGATCCGGAATACACAAGGACAAGGAGAAATCGCTGAAATTGCAGCCGTTATGTATGACCTTTCACTGGAAAAATTCAAATTTCATGCCTGGGATTTCCAACCCGACTTTTATTTTCGTACCAATTGTCCGGCATGGGCTTACAAGTCAAATCATAACTCCGTTGCCTGGTTCAGCTTCCCCTATCGCCCGGACAAATATCCGGATTTTGTCTTCGACCGCCTGAATTACTACGGTTATGATTTCCATCCCCTCATAGTATACTCCGTAGAAAATATGCTTGCCGTAAAGCAAGAAGTTTATATCACGGAGTATGCCAGCGACATGGAAGCATCTCCCGCCCCAATCAGTGAAAATTCAGCAAACCTCAAAACCCGGCAAAAAAATGCCGGTCACGGACAACAGGAGGACGCCTCCTCTTCCGGTGATTATACCCGGGAAAATTTTGCAGAAACGGCCTTTTTCTATCCTCACCTGGTCAGCACCGACAGCGGTACGGTAAAACTTCATTTCACCGTACCGGAAACCCTGACCCGCTGGAAATTCATCGCTCTTGCCCACACCAAAGACCTGGCCTACGGTAAGATTGAAAAAGAAATCACGACACAAAAAGAACTTTCTGTCATGCCCAATATTCCACGCTTCTTCCGAAACGGCGACCGGACTGTCCTAAAAGCGACCGTTAATAATCTCAGTTCCGAAACCTTACAGGGAGAAGCGATTCTGGAACTGTTCAATCCAACCGACAATACCGTCGTGCTGCAACGCAAAACCGATTTCCGGACAGAAGCGGGGAAAAGCAGTACCGTCGATTTTGAATTCGCTATTCCACAAAACACCAGTATACTCGGTTGCCGAATAATTGCGCGTACACCTGATTTCAGTGACGGCGAACAACATCTCATACCGGTATTGCCGGACCGCATTCTGTTAACAGATGCACTAGCCTTTTATGCAACAGAAAAAGGCAAACACCGGTTTGAAATGCAACCGGCCTCCAAAACCAAGCAAGACTACCGTTTGACGTTAGAAGTTACGGCAAACCCACTTTGGTATGCAGTACAAGCCCTCCCCCGTTTACAGGAAGCGCAAAACGACAACATCACCGATCTGGCCGCTGCCTTTTATACCAACACAATCGGTCATTCCATTGTAAAATCGAATCCGGCAATTGCCACAGCCTTGAAAACCTGGAAGATGACAGCTTCTTCCAATACGTTATTATCTAAACTGGAACAAAACAGCGAATTGAAATCCATACTCCTTGAAGCAACGCCTTGGGTTTTGGATGCTCAAAACGAAACAGAGCGTATACAGTCTCTCTCTCAACTCTTTGACCTCAATCGCCTAAATGATTTACAGAACCGTTCACTTCAAAAAATGGCCGATCTACAAAACGAAGAAGGTGGCTGGAGTTGGTTTAAAGGAATGCCCGCAAGCCATTTTATGACTTACAATGTCCTGACCATTATGGCCAAAGCCAGCCTTTCGGGACAACGGGAAGCCGGTGAGAAAGAAAAGTTCATGCAAATAAAAGCATTGCGTTATATCGATCAGGAACTGATCAAGAATTTCACTGCACAAGACACAACATTAACCCATAACCGTCTGCTTTACCTCTACACCAGAAGTTTTTATACGGATATTCCTCTGGGAGATGCCCTTTCCATTCATAAATCACTTCTGAAACAATTAAACAGACAATGGCCGGATTTATCCGTTTATGAAAAAGCTTTAGCCGCCATCGTTTTGTCCCGATACGGTCAAAAAGAAAACGCAGAACAAATTTTAAGCTCATTAAAAGAATACGCTACACTCCGGCCGGATCAAGGAATGTTTTGGGCCAATAACCGATCCGGCTATTATACCAATTCCGCCATACTCATTCATACCACGATTATGGAAGCTTTCCATGAAATACAGGGAAATACGCCCGATATCGACCTGATGAAACAATGGCTGCTTCGTCAAAAACAAACCCAGAACTGGGGCGACGTCCCCAGTACGGTCGACGCTATATACGCATTGTTATTAACCGGCAAACGACAGCTTGACGAACCGGAACACCTGACAATAGCCGTCGGCAAAAAAGAAGTGAGTATTCCGGAAAACGACAATGTTTTCGGATATATCAAACAAACCTATACAACCGGAGAAATAACTCCCGATATGTCCACTGTGACCCTGGATAAAATACAGGATTCACCGACCTGGGGAGCTTTGTACCTCCAATATTTCGAGCAACTGAAGCAAGTACGGAAAAAGAAAAATACAACACTCCAAATCGATAAAAAACTTTTCATTGAAAAAACAACTGCCAAAGGGAAAGAATTACTCCCCATCGATAAAGAATTACACCTGGGCGACAAGATAATTGTACGCCTGACCGTCACCCTCGACCGGGATATGGAATACCTGCATATAAAAGACCTGCGGGCAGCCTGTTTCGAACCGGTCGAACAAATTTCCGGTAATCAATGGAAATACGGTACCTGTTATTACGAGGAAATTAAAGACGGAATAACTAACTTTTTTATCCATTACCTGGCCAAAGGCAGCTATACTTTTGAATATGCCTTATGGGTCAATCAAGAGGGAACATACCAGGACGGCCTGGCAACCATCCAATGTCTGTATGCACCGGAGTTTGTCTCTCACAGTACTACGACAAATATAAAAGTGAATTAATTCTTCAATTTACCCTACAAAAATGTCCGCAAAACCTGCTGATTTTGCGGACATTTTATTTTTTTGAATACTTACTTATCTATAACCAGACGGAATCCCGAACCATGAATATTCTCGATCCTGACACTTTCGTCATCTTTAAAAAATTTACGTAATTTTGTAATATATACGTCCATACTCCGGGCCGTAAAATAATCATTAGCCCCCCAAATCTCATTCAACGCTTTTTCCCTGGTCAGAAGTCCATCCTGGTGTTTGTATAATAATTCTAATAAATGTGCTTCTTTGGGTGTCAATTTAATAACCTGATCCCCGTCCCAGGTAACCGTACGCAATTCCGTATTAAAATCATATCTTCCGATTTGAATAACTTTCAGTCTGTCCTCGCCACTGTCATGCTCACAACGGCTGAGAATTGCTTTTATCTTCAATATCAGCAACTCAGAATCAAAAGGTTTTATGATATAGTCGTCTGCTCCGATCTCATACCCTTGTTTCATATCTTCTTTCAGACTCTTGGCTGTGATATAAACGAAAGGAACGGATGAATCGATTTCCCGTATCTTCTTACCCAAAGTAAAACCGTCCATTTCCGGCATCATTACATCCAGAAGGCAAATGTCAAATCTTTCCTTACGAAACGCTTCCAATCCTTCGTTCCCATTTACACACAGCGTCACTTCATAGTCAGATAACTGAAGATAAGACTTCAACACAGAACCAAAACAAGGATCATCTTCTACCAATAATATCTTTTGTCCCATACAATATTTCCAATAAATTAGTTGGCTAATTTACTATTTAAAATTAAAAAAGCAATATATTACTCTATTCTAAAAATAATCTCGACTAAAGTTCCTTTATTCTTTTTCGAAGTAAGACGCATAGAGCCATTATGCAACTCTACAATCGATTTTGCATAACTCAACCCCAATCCGAAGCCCCTTACATTGTGCAAATTTCCACTCGGTACCCGGTAAAATCGCTTAAATACCTTCCGTTGAGCCTCTTTTGAAATACCGATACCATGGTCCTGTACTCCTATAATCCGCATATCTCCCTCTCTCCGCGTAAAAACCTCTATTTCCGGAGCTCCGGAAGAATATTTGACGGCATTATCCAAAAGATTGGATATGACATTCATCATATGTACCTGATCCACGTAAAGGATAAAATTTTCAACTTTTAACCGACAAGCCAAAGTACCTCCGGCAGTTTGTACCTGTAACATAAAATGCCCCACCGCTTCACGGATCAAATCATTCATATCCGTTTCCACACGATTCAAATGAATTTCCCGACGGTCTAATTTCGCCTGTTGCAATATACGTTCCACGTATTTATTCATCCGCTCGTTCTCGCTTTTAATAATCGAATTGAACTGCAATAACTGTTCCTTATCATTCAAAACTTTTTCTTTAGCAATAGCAGAAGTAGCTAAAGAAATAGTAGCAATAGGGGTTTTAAATTCATGGGTCATATTATTGATAAACTCGCTCTTCATCACAGAAAGTTTCTGTTGCCGCATGATAATGAGTATTGTCACTGCAAATACGATCAATAAACCGAAAACACAAAAACCGGATGCAAAGAACAACCATCCCATATTTTCAATGATAACCGGTTGCACCGATTTAAAACGTATGCCCAGATAATAATCTTTCTTAATGTAATCGTAAGGGAAAAGATCCACATAGTAAAAATTTTCAAGCTCCTTGTCCCTTACCTTATCCAACAAATCTTTTCTGGATAAGATTTCATATGTAAACGGTATACGTATGTTATATCCCCTAAAATAACTGGTAAGCAAACTTTGCAAATCTATACTCTCCAACCTCTTCTGGATTGAAACATTCTGCGGATCCTTTTCTTTGACCAACCGGATCATAAAATCCTTCAACTTCTCGTTTATCACCGAATACAGATTGGGTTCCCGGGTTGTGTCTACAGCCGAATAACCAATAGATTTAATCGTTTGAACAATAAACTCCTGGTTGCTTAACTTACGTACACCCGAATGCGGTAACGGTATTTTCTGAGGGGCAATATAAGAACGCTCCTGATTCAAACGGTTGATATCCGTATGTAAAAAATCATACAAATAGGTTGAAGACCATCCCCCCATAACATTCCCCCCTGCCGAAGAAGCTATCAATTCATTGTAATTCTGAATTTCCCCCAATTGTTTCTGGACTTCCCGGAGATATTTCAGATAATTGATCTCTTCTACCCGGTTCACAACCCGGTTCAATACATCGTAAACCCGGGAAGAAAAACGAGTCTGCCGTTCCTGAAGAGCATACTTTATCCAAATCCACTGGACAATAACTACAGCAGAAAAAGCCGTAATCATAAACACCAACAACACCCGGATAATAATCTTTTTAATCATATCCTATTACGTATATTTCTTTGATACCGAAGTAAAGTCAAAAGGTAAAATTAATATTATTTTCAATGCAGACAAATTCACGCTCTCAACAACTGAAAAACATTTTCTTAAAAAAGAAAAAGGATGCCCACGAATGAGCATCCTTAAAAACAACTAAGTAATAAAAACGGGAAAACAAAACCACTTTCGTGGTTTATATCTATTGCAATCTTTCAGTCAACAACTGATAGATATTACTTTCTTTATTCTCGATACACATACTTTCAAACAATCTTTTTTGAACATCCGCACTATCTTTCAGCTCATCCCATATCAAAAACAAAGATAATTCCTGGCTCGGATTCATTTCAATCAACTTCTCTATATACTCAAACCGATACCGCTTGAATTTTTCCAAACGCCTCCGGTAACTTGCCAATATAAATTCACCACGACTATTAAGAACTTCCCTCCGTTGCAGATTATGAATCATTTTTTCCAATTCAGCCAAAGGCATATCATACCTTTCTTCCAAAAGCTGTTGTAAAAAAACATATTCTTCCGCCAAATCCGAGCCTGTTACTGAAATCCGACCGATATCAGCCAAACTGCCTTCAATCTGAATTTTCCGATGCGAATCGATTATAAAATCAATCGACCGTCCTTTATCCAAATTCAGCCAGACCCAAGCCGGTACACTCACCCCTTTGCTTTTCAAATCGATTTTCCCATCCACCACATCCTGCTCTGCAATTACAACAGTATCATTTGTCTGCGGCTCGATCATCGCCAATGTGATTTTTCCTTCCAACCCCTCAATCTCTCCCTTTATAACCGTTACATCAGAGTTACAAGCATATAATAATAAACCCGCTATTATCCAAAACACCTCCGACATTCTCATCACACCGTTGTTAAAAATGAACTTCTTCAGGAAAACCCACACAAATATATAAATTAATTAAAAAAAACAAAAGATTTTCCTAAAAAAGATCAATGAATCTGTTGTTTATTCAAAAAATGCAGGATAGCGCCGGAAGGCCGGGGGGCATTCGAACTTACGATTTTCCCTTCCGGATCAACCAGAATAAAACGCGGCACACTGATAATCATGTAATCCTGATTGAATTTCCCATTCTTATCTATAATAGCTTGCATGCCCCCGTATTTTTCTTTCTTTAATGCTCTCTCCCACTCCGACTTCCGATCCGTTCCGTCTATAGATACACACAAGAACTGAATATTCTTTCCTTCATATTCCTTTTCCAACAACTTTATATAAGGTAATTCTTTTTTACACGGCATACACCAACTTGCCCAGACACTGATGTACAGATACTTCCCCCTGAAATCTTTCAACCGGATCGTTTTTCCATTTCCTCCCTCCAAAGTAAAATCAGGCGCCGGCTCTCCCACCAACAATTTCTCCCAACGGCTCACGATATCCTCAATATATTGGATACGTTTGGAATCCTTACACTCGCGCCGGAAAACTTCCAGCAAATGCCCGGCTCCCTCTAACCCATTATTTTCCCACATATACCTGTATACCACCTCCGACAACAAAAAGTCACGGATATCCGGTTTGGTAAAATGAACAAAAATATAATCGGCAATACCACTTGTATAATTCTCTCCGGCATCGTATTGGTTACCCCCTTGAAAATATACATAATTCAACAAGAACTTACGATAATCACGGGTAACAAACAATTCGTCATGATCCAAAGAAAAAGTCGATAAAAAATCACTAAACATTTTTCCCGGATGATAAGATCCGACCTGATTCTGCTGCCGATAAAACGGATATACCAGGATACGCTCTCCTATGGAGTAACGAATTCTCAATTTTTCAATATCCGTAAAAACAGCATCAAAATTCTTAGCTTCAAGCAATGTGGTCTTCTCTTCAATCAAACGTTGCATTTGTTTGACAAAGTCTTCCTCTTCCAAGGCATAATAATCCTTATTGAAGAAAACAGCCATTTCCTGCTCCTTCATATAATTATTGATCCCCCCCAAGCTTCCGCTGAAATTCAAAGATCCGGAAATATTCAACATATTAACATATATCTCCAGGTCTTCACCGGGACTTAAATACAAATCGAGAGAATTCGGTAAGAAAGAGGCATAAACGCCTTTTTGCAACGGTATCGAACCTGCAAAAAAGCCATTCTCATCCAATGGAAAAGAATAAATCGTGTCATCAACCCATACAGAAACAATCGTATCTCCGTTTTCTACCCGGCCACTGACAATAACGGCATTCTTCCGGGCACAGGAAGACAACAATAAAAATATTATTATTGCACCCGCGATAATTTTCATTTAGTTTCCCCTGTTTTTATTATGAACAAATATAAACAAAGAGAAATGTAATCCGTGTTAAAAAAAACCTAATAAAAAATGGCGGCTTCGATAAAAGCCGCCATTTTATTATAATTAAAGTTCAATTACTTAACAATTGCCTGAAAGTCCGGATTCTGGAAGAATTTAGCAAATTCTATATCCGTTTCTGCCAGGTTCTTCATAGAAGAATCTTTTGCACAAGCATCTTTCAGGTTTGACATAACCATATTAGCATCATTCGTTCTGGCTCCGATAACAGCCTTCAGGTAAGAAGCCAATGCAGAATTGTCTTTGCCTTCGTTCAATTTCTTCAATGCTTCGTTGTTATTACCGTTCAGCAAATTAGCCAAAGCAGCATTTACACAGTTGCATTTTCCGAAATAATCAACAGCAGCTTTGTAATCCCCTTTCATGATAGCTACAATACCTTTGTTATAGTTTACTTCGTTACCTGCACCGGTTGCCGCACCAAACAAAACTTCTGCCTCTTTCACATTGCCGTTTTTCAATTCAACTGCACCCAAATTGTTTTTCACAATCTTATTATTTGCAGACAAACTGTTTGCTTTGTCGAAATCGGATTTAGCCTGAGCAATTTTACCCATTTCAAAAAGAATCATACCGGCATCGTTAAAACCTCTCCAATCATTCGGGAACTGTGACATTACAGTTTCATAAACAGCCAATTTATCAGCATCGTTATCGAATAAAGTAGCGGCATATAACAATTCTTCAACATCCAATTCTGAAGGATTGGATTTAGCCAGGTCTTTGATCTGTTCGTCAGATTTTCCTACACGCTCTGCATTTACAACAAATTTAGAACGTCTCAATTTCGGAAGAATCTGATCTGCAATTGCAGAGTAAGCAGAAGCGATATTTTTAATTTCTCTTTCTCTCACTTCCGGATCAGAATGCATGGCCAATACACGAAGAATCAACTCTTTGTCACGGATGCTGGAAGCTTCCATAGCCTTTTTGAATCCTTCCCAGTCTTCTGCTACCACATATTTCTTGAAGAAATCCAAATTCTTATATTCATCCATTTTGTTTTTCTTCATATTCTTTTTCAGGAAATTGTCTGAAGCACCCTCACGTTTGTTTGCTAATTTATCATTCCAGTCATAGGATCCGTCCGGAGAAGCATAAGACTGAATTTCAACGTTTTTCAGATTTACATTTTCATCCGCTTTAGCCTCCTTCAGGAATTTCTCCATAGCCAGAATTTCTTCGGATTTCACCTGATTGTTACGAATCTGGGAAGAGTTGATCAGATAATAAATAGCAGCTTCATTCTGTTCCGGAGTAATTCTTTGGAAATTATCCTTACCCAAAACAATAGCCGGATCATTATTTACCAAAGTTGCTGTAGCTACGATACCGTCAGCAATCTTAATCGGATCGAAATCAACCGACTTGGCACCTTTAGAAGCCTGTACCTTCACTACAAGATCTGAAATTCTCATAGCGTCTTCATAAGGCATCTGACCGGTGTAAGAAATTGTTTTACCAGCTTCATAAGGCACAACAACGTTATTTCCCTGAACATTTTCTCCCTGCAAAGTCTGTGAGGCAAAAGCTTTTTCACCACCTTGGTATTTCAATACGGGAGTCGCTACTGCCGTAACATTCTTGTTAAAGAATTTAGCAGGAATAGTCACGTCGATTTTTACATCAACCATATTCCCTTTCTCTTCCAATACTTCAGGTGTTACTTTATAACCTAATTCTCCAGCCCTTTTTTTCATTTTATTCAAAGGAGAACAAGAAATAACGACAACCCCTGCCAACATTAAAGTTGCAACTGATCTAAATGTCCTTTTCATAATTGTTCAAAATTTTATACTTAAAAAATCTAATTGGTCCTTGTTTTTCAGAGCAAATGTATAAAAAAATATCAAAATAACCACTCCTTATAAAAAATATTGCAGAATTAACCAATATTCAGTTTATGCTTAATCAATCTTTCTGCAAAAGCGATGGCATTATCCACTCCATCAGGGTCGGAACCACCGGCAGTAGCGAAAAACGGCTGACCGCCGCCGCCGCCTTTTATTTCCTGAGCAGCCTCCCGGACAATCTGGCCGGCATGTAAACCATATTCTTTAACCAAAGCATCGCTGATCATGACCGTCAAGTGAGGTTTACCTCCGTAAACACCTCCCAGTACCAGAACGACTTTGTCATATTCTCCTTTCAACTGGAAGGCCAGATCTTTTACCTTAGCCTGCGGAAGTTCCGTCGTTTCGAATATCAGATTGATATCCCGGATAACGATCCGCTCATTCTTCAACCGCTCTTTTACCAACTTCAGGCTTTCGGCTTCAAATCGTTCGATATCTTTCTTCAAACCTTCATTTTCCTCCAAAAGTGCCGTGACATTTTCCATCACCCCTTTATTGGATTTAAACAACTTCTCGACATCCTTCATTAAGTCGAAATAATTGACGATATATTCCTCGGCCTTATCTGCCGTTATCGCTTCAATACGTCTTACGCCGGCAGAAACGGAACTCTCACTGAGTATCCGGAAAAAACCGATTTGCCCCGTCGCAGGCACATGCGTACCTCCACATAATTCTATCGAATCTCCGAATTTGATAACCCTTACCAAATCTCCGTACTTTTCTCCGAAAATGGCAATAGCTCCCATTCTCTGCGCTTCACTCATAGCAACAGCCCGACGTTCCTCCAAAGGCAAATTCTGACGAATCAAACGATTCACGATCGCAGCAACTTCCCGCAACTCTTCATCGGTGACTTTCTGAAAATGAGAAAAGTCGAATCGTAAATGCTCATCACTGACATACGATCCCTTCTGTTCAACATGCTTACCCAATACCTGCCGCAACGCATAATCCAAAAGGTGGGTTGCCGTATGATTATTGGCAATCAATACCCGCCGGTGTAAATCAACCTTGGCAAAAAATACCTGAGTCAGATCCATAGGCAGTTGCTCCACGATATGTATCGTCAAACCATTTTCTTTCCGGGTATCAATGACCCGGATTTTTTCCTCCTCCCCAGTCAACCAGCCACTATCACCGACCTGTCCTCCGGCTTCTCCATAAAACGGAGTCAGATTAAAAACAAGATGATACTGTGTTTTTCCTTTGGTCACCACCCGGCGATAACGGGCTATACGTACTTCAATTTCCGTATTGTCATATCCGACAAACTCCTGCTCATCGTCATTGAGCAACTCCACCCAATCATCCGTGTCTACAGCAGAAGCCGAACGGGAACGTTCTTTCTGTGCCTCTAATTCTGCCTTAAACTCCCGACGGTTTACAACCAGACCCTGTTCCCGCAAAATCAATTCGGTAAGATCCAAAGGAAAACCATAGGTATCATATAATTCGAAAGCTACATTTCCCGGTACTGTCACAAAATCTTCCTCTTTCGTCTTGGCTATAATACGATCCAGCAGCTTAATGCCCTTATCCAACGTTCTTAAAAAAGCATTTTCTTCCTCCCGAATAACCTTCTCGATCAACTGTTGCTGAGAAACCAATTCAGGATAATGCTGTCCCATCACTTCAATCAGAACCGGAACAAACCGATACATAAAAGCATCTCTCTGATTCAGATAAGTATAAGCATACCGGACAGCACGCCTCAATATACGGCGAATCACATACCCCGCTTTCACATTGGACGGTAATTGACCGTCTGTTATCGAGAAAGCAATGGTCCGCAAATGATCCGCGATCACACGCATTGCGATGTCGGACTCCTCCGACGCTCCGTATTTTATCCCGCTGAACTCTGCAATTTTACCTATTATCGAAGTAAAAACATCCGTATCGTAATTGGATGTCTTCCCTTGTACAGCCATACATAAACGCTCGAATCCCATACCGGTATCCACATTGGTATGCGGTAAATTTTCCAGACTTCCGTCCGCTTTACGATTGAACTGCATAAACACCAAGTTCCAGATCTCTATCACCAATGGATTATCCTTATTAACCAGTTCCCGTCCCGGTTTTATCTTCCGTTCCGCATCCGAACGTAAATCGATATGCAATTCGGAACACGGACCACACGGTCCCATATCTCCCATTTCCCAGAAATTATCCTTCTTGTTTCCAAATAATATCCGGTCCTCCGGTAAATAATTCAACCAATACTCCCGGGCTTCCATATCCGGCTCCAGATTGTCTTCCTTATCACCTCCGAAAACAGTTGCATACAACCTGTCTTTATCCAACTTCATTACATCCGTCAGAAACTCCCATGCATAGGCAATAGCCTCCTTTTTGAAATAATCTCCAAACGACCAGTTACCTAACATCTCAAACATGGTATGATGATACGTATCATGTCCTACTTCCTCCAAATCGTTATGCTTTCCGGAGACCCTCAAACACTTTTGCGAATCCGCAACACGTTTATATTTCATACTCACATTACCTAAAATAATGTCTTTAAACTGATTCATCCCGGCATTTGTAAACATCAATGTGGGATCATCTTTGATCACCATCGGTGCCGATGGCACTATCGTATGTGATTTACTCTCAAAAAAATCGAGAAATTTCTGCCTGATTTCTGCCGACTTCATATTTATATGTTATTGTGTTTATATACTTTAAAAATAGTTTACAGCTTACAAGAGACAGCTGTATCAAGGTTGCAAAATTAGATTATTTCTTTAACTTTGCATCGGAAAACTTTAATTTTATATATACAAATGCGAAAAACAGGATATCGCTTTAACCCCGAGACACTGTCATACGATAAAATAGAAACCACTTTGCGAAAGCAATTCTGGATTCTTACCAAAAAGTTATTCTCCACCGTGTCTCTGGCTATCGTCATTTTCTTCATTGTTTCTGCATTTGTGGATTCCCCGAAAGAAAAAGCTTTAAAACGTGAAAATGAGGAAATCCTGGCTCAATATCATCTGTTAAGCAATGAAGTTGAGAAACTGGACGGAATACTGAAAAATCTGGAAGAAAGAGACGACAATATTTACCGGGTTATCTTCGAAACCGAACCGATAGACGCCTCAATACGAAGAGCCGGATCGGGGGGTGTTAACAAATACGAGCATTTAAAACATCTGGATAATGCCGAATTAATTATCAGTACCACCAAAAAACTGGATGAACTTTCCAAAGCCCTCTACATACAAAGTAAATCTTACGATGATGTCGAAGAGCTGGCAAAAAATAAAATTGAAATGATAGCTTCAATCCCGGCCATTATTCCAATATCGATGAAAGATCCCCGGGTACGTATATCTTCTGCGTTCGGGAATCGCGTACATCCATTCTATAAAACGATAAAATTTCATGCCGGAATGGACTTTGCCGGAGCAGTCGGGACACCCATCCATGCTACAGGAAACGGAAAAGTAATTTCTGCTGAAATCCGCCAGGGATATGGAAAATGTATCGTTATCGACCACGGTTTCAGTTATACGACACTGTACGGCCATCTGAACGGATACAATGTAAAAGTCGGACAAAAAGTAAAACGCGGAGATATCATTGCCTTTATCGGAAACACCGGAGGTCTTTCTACCGGTCCCCATTTACATTACGAAGTGAGAAAAAACAACGTACCGATGGACCCGATCAATTATTACTTTAATGATCTTACCCCGGACGAATACGATGAATTGGTAAATATCGCCAACAATACAGGTCAAAGTATGGATTAAAGGAGAAAAAGGTATTCCGGAGATTTCAGCCCCGAATACCTCAATTTTTCTTCGATTTTTGATAGAAAATCATGGAACCGGAAAAACAATCTTTAAAAGTATATTATTCAATCGGAGAAGTAGCCGATATGTTTCAGGTCAACACATCCCTTATCCGTTTTTGGGAAAAGGAATTCGATATCATCAAACCCCACAAAAACAAAAAAGGGAACCGCCAGTTTACAAAAGCCGACATTGACAATTTTCACCTGATCTACCATTTGGTAAAGGAAAAAGGTATGACCCTAAAAGGGGCCCAAATGAAATTAAGCGAACAGAAAGCTGAAACGGAAGCCAATTTTGAAGTTGTCAAACGTCTCCAAGCCATCAAAGAGGAATTGATCCTTATCAAAGAGCAACTGCCTTAATCTAGTTCTGATTTTTTTTACAAATCAATATACATCGGCCCGGTACTCATGTCTTACGGACAAAATACCGGGCCGTAATGAAATTATATAAAATCCGAATAAATACCTCATATTTCTAACCCTTGCGAATTAAAAATACACGAAATGACCTATGTAAAAGACATCACCGCTCTAATTGAAGCATTTGCACCGCTTAGTTTGCAGGAAGATTACGACAATGCCGGATTAATCTGTGGAGACCCCGGCAATGAGGTATCTTCTGCATTGCTTTGTACCGATATAACCGAGGCCGTTATCGATGAAGCCATCGCCGGACATCATAATCTGATCATTTCCCACCATCCGCTCACCCTGCAAGGCGTGAAAAATCTTGTCCCCGACAATTATATCAAACGATGTTTGTTAAAAGCAATCCGCAATGACCTGAACCTGTATGCAGCACACACGAATATGGACGCAGTCATCAAGGGGGTCAGCGGGAAAATGGCGGAAAAACTGGGATTAACCGACCAAACCGTATTACAGACAAACGGACGCCTATTCAGCCTGACCTTCTTTACCCCGGAAAAAGAAGCCGAAAAGGTAAGAACGGCAGTTCTGGAAGCCGGCGGCGGACACATCGGCAAGTATAGCCATTGCTCTTTTAACAACAGAGGACTGGGAACATTTTTACCCCAGGAAGGTACACACCCTTATTGCGGTGAAAAAGGACACCTGCACACAGAAGCTGAAATCCGGACAGAGATCACCGTCCCGGAATACCTGCTCCCTTCTTGCATACAAGCTCTAAAATCAGTTCATCCTTATGAAGAACCGGTTTGGAATACCGTTTACATCGATAATGTAAATCCCTCTACCGGTTTCGGTATTGTCGGCTATCTTCCGGAAGAAACAGAAACCCGTGTTTTCCTGCAACAGTTGAAACAACTTTTCGGATGTGGAACGATCCGCCATACCGGAATCTGTTGTCCTACTGTCAAAAAAATTGCCGTCTGCGGAGGTTCAGGAGCCTTCCTGATACGCCATGCCATTCAAAGTAAAGCTGACATTTACATCACCGGCGACATCAAATACCACGACTTTTTTCAAGCCGAAAACCGGATTATTTTAGCCGATATCGGGCATTATGAAAGTGAACAGTATACAAAAGAGATTTTTTATGAGCTACTTACAAAAAAAATACCTAAATTTGCGGTTCAGTTTTCTAAGGTGAATACAAATCCGATAAATTATTTATAATATATGGCAAGCAATAACAATGAAAAACTACAGGAACTGACAATAGAAGAAAAACTGCAGCACCTGTACGAACTACAACGCATCGATACCGAAGTCGATAAAATCAGAACTTTAAGGGGAGAACTTCCATTGGAAGTACAGGACCTGGAAGACGAACTGGCCGGTTTGGAAACTCGTCTGGAAAACCTGAGAACGGAAATCGGAGAAGCAGATAAAAGTGTCGCACAGAAAAAAATCGAGATTTCTAAATCCGAAGAACTGATAAAAAAATATAGTGAGCAGTTGGATAACGTGCGGAACAACCGGGAATACGATGCTTTAAGTAAAGAAGTCGAATTCCAGAAGCTGGAAATCGAATTACAGCAGAAACGCATCCGCGAAGCTCAAAAAGCAAAATCTGAAAAAGAAGAAGCCCTTGAAATAGCTTCCCGCCAATATGAAGAGAAAAAAGCCGATTTAGAAGCCAAAAAGGCCGAATTGGAGGATATTATTGCTGAAACTCATAAAGACGAAGAAGAATTAATCAAAAAATCAGAACAATTATCCCATAATATTGAAGAACGTCTGCTTACAGCATACAAACGCATTCGTTCCAATGCCCGTAACGGGCTGGCTGTCGTCACGGTCGACCGTGATGCCTGTGGTGGTTGTTTCAATAATATACCGCCGCAACGGCAATTGGATATCCGTTCCCGCAAGAAAATTATCGTCTGTGAATATTGCGGTCGTATCCTTATCGACAAATACATCTGCGACTATGACGGAAGCCAGCAGAAAGCAGACCTCGAAACAGCCATGGAGGCCCAAAAGAAAAAAGGAAGAAGAACTAAAAAATCAGAAGAATAAAATAAAGGCTGCGTGAAAAGCAGCCTTTTTTGAATTCAGAAATTTAAAGACAGACTGATTTAGAGGATATCTCCGTACTTTTAAATTTCCGAATTTCCGAATCTTTATACTAAAACTATGATTGCTACGAATTACAATCCGAAAGAAAGCGAAGAGAAATGGTATCAGTATTGGATGGAAAACAAATTTTTCCATTCGGAAGTAGATAAAAGCAGAACACCTTACTGCATAGTCATTCCCCCTCCTAACGTCACCGGAGTACTTCATATGGGGCATATGCTCAATAATACGATTCAGGACGCATTGATCCGCCGTGCCCGCCTGCAAGGAAAAAATGCCTGCTGGGTGCCGGGAACCGACCACGCCTCTATTGCAACGGAAGCCAAAGTCGTAACAAAACTACAAAGCGAAGGTATCCGGAAAACAGACTTAACCCGTGAAGAATTCCTGAAACACGCCTGGGCATGGACAGAGAAACACGGGGGCATCATCCTGAAACAATTACGTAAATTAGGTGCTTCCTGCGATTGGGAACGTACTGCGTTCACAATGGATGAGTTACGCAGTGAAAGCGTTATCAAAGTTTTTGTAGACCTTTTTAACAAAAATCTCATTTACCGGGGAGTACGCATGGTAAATTGGGATCCGAAAGCCCTCACAGCTTTATCGGACGAAGAAGTCATATACAAAGAAGAACACGGTAAACTGTATTACCTGCGTTATAAAATCGAAGGAGAAAACGGTTATGCCGTTGTCGCTACGACACGCCCGGAAACCATCATGGGAGATACCGCCATGTGTATCAACCCAAATGACCCGAAAAACCGGCATCTGAAAGGTAAAAAGGTGATCGTTCCTTTGGTAAACCGGGTCATTCCTGTTATCGAAGACGAATATGTAGACATCGAATTCGGTACCGGCTGCCTGAAAGTGACACCGGCCCATGATGTCAATGATTATATGCTGGGTGAAAAATACAATCTCCCGGCTATCGACATCTTCAATGATAACGGTACAATCAGTGAAGCCGCCGGACTATACGTCGGCATGGACCGTTTCGATGTCCGGAAACAAATCGAAAAGGATTTGCAAACCGCCGGATTACTTGAAAAAACAGAAGCCTATACCAATAAGGTAGGTTATTCGGAACGCACCAACGTGCCTATTGAACCTAAGTTGTCTATGCAGTGGTTTCTGAAAATGGAACACCTGGCACAAATCGCATTGGAACCGGTTATGAACGACGACATCCGTTTTTACCCGGCCAAATTCAAAAACACCTACCGCCATTGGATGGAAAACATCAAAGACTGGTGTATCAGCCGTCAACTGTGGTGGGGGCACCGGATTCCGGCCTGGTATTTACCGGAAGGCGGATATGTCGTAGCTGCGACAGAAGATGAAGCGCTGGAACTAGCCCGAGTAAAAAGCGGCAAAGCCGACCTGTCGCTGTCAGACCTGCGACAGGACGAAGATTGCCTGGATACCTGGTTCTCCTCCTGGCTGTGGCCGATTTCCCTGTTCGACGGAATCAATCATCCGGATAATGAAGAACTCAACTATTATTACCCGACAAGCGATCTGGTAACCGCACCGGATATTATTTTTTTCTGGGTGGCACGTATGATTATGGCCGGTTACGAATACAAAGGCACTATGCCTTTCAAAAACGTATATTTCACAGGTATCGTACGCGATAAACTAGGACGTAAAATGTCTAAATCGCTGGGGAATTCTCCCGACCCACTGGACCTGATCGATAAATACGGTGCTGACGGTGTCCGGGTGGGCATGTTACTGTGCGCCCCCGCCGGAGGCGATCTGCTGTTTGATGAAAGTCTGCCGGAACAAGGACGTAACTTCACCACGAAAATGTGGAATGCTTTCAAATTGGTAAAAACATGGGAAATCGCTGACATCGCCCAACCGCAACATTCGGCTCTGGCATTGACCTGGTTTGAAAATGTCATCAATAAAGCTAAAGAAACCCTGAACACCCAATTCGAACAATACCGCATTTCGGAAGCATTGATGACCGTATACACTACTTTCCGGGACGAATTTTCTTCCTGGTTGCTGGAAATCATCAAACCGGCTTACGGACAGCCCATCGACCGGAAAACATACGAAAAGACCCTTGATCTGTTCGCAGAGCTTTTACAATTGCTTCATCCGTTTATGCCGTTCATTACGGAAGAAATCTGGCAAAACCTGAAAGAACGTAAAACAGGTGAAAGTATTATGGTATCCGTTATCAACAATGACACTCCTTACGATGAGAATCTGCTGAAAGAATTTGAATTCGTAAAAGAAATAATTGTCGGTATACGGAATATCCGGAAACAAAACAACATCGCTTTCAAAGACAGCCTGGAACTGAAAGTAAAGAAAAATGACCGTTATCCGGCAGCTTTTGCCAGCATTGTCGAAAAAATGGGTAATATCTCTGCAACCGAAACGGTAACCGAAGCAGTTAAAGGCGCGTGGAGCTTTATCGTTGATACGGTAGAATACTTTATCCCGGGCACCGGCAACGTCGATACCGCAGAAGTCAAAGCCAAACTGGAAGAAGAACTGAAATACACCCGGGGATTCCTAAAGTCAGTAATGGCAAAACTCAGTAACGAACGCTTCGTCAGTGGTGCTCCCGAACAGGTTGTCGCTAATGAACGTAAGAAACAAGCCGACGCTGAAGCTAAAATAGCTGCCATTGAAACCCAGTTGGCTGAACTGAAATAAAAAAGTCATATATTTAAATAAATGCCGGATTCATTGAATTCCGGCATTTTTATTTCCCAATAATCCTTGCTCCAGATAGACAAAATCACTACTTTGTAAACCCGTAAAACAACCCTTTAATACCATGAAAACAGGACTTATATTTCCGTTGCTTTATGTGTTTTGTCTGACAGCTTGCCGTTCCGGGAATTCAAACTCTGCCACGCAAACGACAGCAGACTCATTACCGGTCGTTCAGAAAAACGTCATTCCGCTTAAATATTACGGACATCTCTATTGCCCGGTAGTAATCAATGATTCTGTCAGAGGAAATTTTATATTCGATACCGGAGCCGATAATTTATACGTAGACAGCCTGTTTTTGGCCCAGTCTCCTCTCCCGCAGCAACAAACCGACATGGCTATGTTACCGGGAGTCGGTTCTTCCTTTCAAAAAGTAAAACTGATCCGGGATAAATACAACTGTCAATACGGTCCGCTGACACTGACACCTCCATATACCGTCACCATAAACCTGAAACCGATCCTGGGAAAATATGCGGACGGGATTATCGGAATGAACTTTCTGAAAGACTCGGTCTTTTCCATCGATTACATAAAAGAAAAAATCCATTTACTGAATCCGAAAGAATTTTCGGCTGAAGGATATGAAAAGCTTCCCATATCCATCCGCAAAAACCGGATATATATACAAGCTGCAATACAGGTAACGCCTGAGAAAAAAATCAAAGGAGAATTCCTGCTGGACTTAGGCAACGGCGGAAGTATCGATCTGACAAGCCACTGTGCCCGGGAAAACAAACTGGCACAAATCCTGCCCGAAAAAATAAAAACATATACCAACTGGGGAGGAATCGGAGGAGCTTCCTCTTCATACACCTTCCGGGCAGACACCTTCTATATCGGTAATCAAAAAATAATCAAACCCATTGCATATTATTCCAACGATACGCGGGGCGCATTATCCTCCAAAAACTACATCGGGCTCATCGGCAACAATATTTTAAATCGTTTTGACCTCATTGTAAACATTCCGGACAGTAGCCTTTACCTACGTCCCAATAAAAATTTTACCCTTCCATACAACCAAACCAGCACAGGCTTCAGCTATGTAGACCGGACAGATATTTGCAACGGATGGATCGTCAGAGCTCTTTATGAAGGATTACCCGCAGAAAAAGCCGGGTTGCAAATTAACGATATCATCATAAAAATCAACAATAAGCCGACCAAAGACCTCTCCATCGACGAGCAGGAAAAACTTTTTAAAAACCTGGGCAGTCCTTATACCCTCACCGTAGAACGCGGCAAACAGCTCCTTGAACTCTCTCTCGAAAAAGTAAATCCTAATCGTTAATAACAGACTTCGATGCTATATTTAAAAATGCCCGTCGTATTAACCGACAGGCATTTTTAAATATAAGCCATATTAAAACCGATCCCGATACGAAATCATTTCAAGGCACGTTCAATAACTTCAATCAGCTTTTGAAAAGACTCCTCACTATAACCTTGCTCAGCCAGAATAATTTTCCCATCCCGGTCAATCAGAAAATTACGGGGAATTGTAGCCGTAGCAAATAAAGAATAAATTTTCCGATCCGTATCCATACCCATCGGAAACCGATATCCGGTTTGCTTGCGGAAAGCCTCTATCTTGTCATAGGAATCCTGACGGGAAATCGGCAGAAAAACAAAATCTTTTCCCCTAAAACGATCGATAATATCTTTCTGTACCCTGGCCAGTTCCTGACGGCAAGGAGGACACCAGGTTGCCCAAAAGTTCAGCAACACCACCTTCCCCTTCAAATCCTTACTATCGATCACCGAACCGTCAAACATTTTCACCTTGAATTCGGGCATCTTCTGCCCCACCTTTACCAACGTCTCTCCGGCCTGCGCCTGTACATACGAATAAGCAAAAAGCAATAAAAATACAAATAACAATTTCTTCATATCCCATAATTATTAAAAATGACCAACTCCACAACGATTAATTCATGCCAAAAATAAAAATATTATGGAATTATTTTACCAATTTTGCATGAAAAGGAAACGGCGAAGAATTTTAAAATTTGTATAGTATTTATTTATAAGCCGGTATCCTTATATTTGATCTAAAAATCGAAAAAGTGAAAACAAGCGGTAAAAACAACACGATGAAATACGGGCTGAACGATAAACCCGGAGCATTTCCAATGCTAATGTACGGACTGCAATGGTGGATCGTTTCGATTCCCTGTGTCGTTATTATGGGAATTATCGTCGCACAACTTCACTTTTCGGAAGCTGACGGACAGATTTTTTACATGCAGAAACTATTCGGAGTCATGGGAATTGCAATGACAGCCCAGGTACTGTGGGGCCACCGCCTACCGGTAATCATCGGACCGGCCTCCGTTCTCCTGATAGGTATTCTGGCAGCCATTTCCGTAGGTACAAATGCCATTTACACATCCATTTTGATTTGTGGAGCGATCATTGCTCTACTGGCATTCGGAGGATGGTTATCGAAATTACAGGCCCTTTTTACCCCGCGTATCATTATTGTCATTCTATGCCTGATAGCTTTTACTCTCGCTCCGGTGATACTGCAACTTTTGTTCGGAAAATCCGGACACGCCCTGTTCCACCTCTTTTTTGCTTTGATATTGGCATTCGGCATGATTATCGCCAACAAAATATTAAAAGGAATCTGGAAATCCACCGTCGTATTATTCGGAATCATTGCAGGTACGCTGATATATTACAGTATAGAAGACTTACCCCTTTTCCCGGCACCGGCAAACTTAACGGAAGAAAATTTTTCTATATGGCTCGGATCACTGGATTTTAATGCCGGTGCTATACTTTCTTTTTTCTTCTGCTTCATCGCACTTACCGTAAACGAACTGGGTTCGATTCAAGCCGTAGGACAAATGCTGGAAGCCGACGGGATGAAAAAACGTACCGACAGAGGGGTTGCTCTGACAGGATTGTCCAATATGCTATCGGGCGCCCTGGGGATCATCGGTCCGGTCGACTATTCCATGAGTCCCGGTATTATTGCTGCCACCGGCTGCGCTTCCCGGTATACCCTGATACCCGCAGGCCTGGGGTTACTCGCCTGCGCATTCTTCCCGGGATTTATTCAGATACTCAATTGTATTCCGCCTACCGTCATGGGAATCATCCTACTGTACCTTATGTCGTCTCAATTATCGGCAGGTATGCAAATGTTGAACCGTAACAATGCCGTATCGGATTTCAATAGCGGTATCATTATCGGATTTCCCCTTATGGTAGCTTTGTTATTGTCATTCGCACCACACCGGGCAATTGAACAAATCCCGGCCTTTATACGCCCCATTGTCGGAAACGGATTCGTCATGGGAGTAATTTTCGTCCTGCTACTGGAACATTTGGTCTTTCCACATAAAAAAAACAAAATACAAGCCTAACTTATAACAATTTCCAAAGGCATTGCTCCAGATCGACACAACCGTTTTTCTTAAAAACGATTCCTTCTGCCTCCAGTAGCTGACGTTGTTCCGGCCAATGCGGGACAATCCTTCCCTGACTGTTTATGACCCGGTGACAAGGCAAATAAAGCGCCGTCGGCGCTAAAGCCATCGCCTGTCCTACCATTCGGGCATGTTGCGGAAAACCGGCCAAACGAGCCAGCAAGCCATAAGTACAAACACGCCCATAAGGAATCCGGGCAACAATATCATATACTTCTGCATTCAATTTCTCCCGGCTGACACGCATCTCTAAATTTTTTATTTTTTCAAAATTAAAAATAAAATTCAAACAAACGATGAGTATATTTGTCCCGAAGCAAACAAAGAAAGCAAATAAGTAAAATCAATCGTAAACCAGAAACATTATTCCCAATTTAAAATTTACAATCTAAAATTCAAAATCTTTCCTATGGAATCTACCTACTTCTATGAAGGTCCGATCGGACAATATTGTCTTTGTGAAACAGACGGAAAATTAACCAGACTATGGTTGGGTAACCGTATTTCAATGGCAACTCCCGGTAAGAACATCGAAGAAACCCCTCTCTTACGGGAAGCCCATAAACAATTAAACGCCTATTTCAACCGGGAACTTCAAACGTTCGACCTGCCTCTTTTTCCCCAAGGAACCGACTTTCAATTAAAAGTATGGAATCTGCTTCGGGATATTCCCTACGGCACAACCATCACCTATGGCGAGTTGGCCCGTCGCACAGGAGATCCGAAAGCCTGTAGAGCCGTAGGATCGGCTAACGGGCACAACCCTTTACCGATTTTTATTCCCTGTCACCGGATTATGGGAGCCGGAGGTAAACTTACAGGCTACACCGGAGGTCTGGATATAAAAATCAAATTATTGCAAATCGAAAGAATATATTTAGGATAAACCCGGTATTCCCGATGATTCAAATTACAATCTGTCGTCCCGGTAAAACCGGTATCCTTAGCCGAAAATGTAACAATAATGCAACAAACTTTCAGGAAATAACAGCAAACAGTAATGTATCTTCGTAAAACAAAATACGACCGGATGATTCGGTCATGTCGCAAAAACCATCCGGGTCGTATCATAATTATCTCCAAGTCACTTGAGTTCCTGCAAAGCCTTTAACGCAACTTCATCGTCCGGGGTAACCTGAAGTACCTTTCCAAAATATTCCTTCGCAGCCGGCAGGTCTTCGTGAATATAATTATAATAAGCCAGATACTTATAACTTTCAACCAACTCTCCGGCATAACGTTGAGGATTACTTTGAGTTATCTCTATAATCTTTTCGTAATAAGGTTTAGCTAAACCTTGTGTAGATTCAGGATCCAATTGTGAATTGGTTCTGGCCCGCCAGAAATAACCGACATAGCTGGAAGGAACAGCCTCTGTCAACAAGGTAAACACAGAATCGGCCAAATGCAACTCCCTTTGGCGTGTTTCCGGAATAGAATCCGCATTCCCCAAACTATAATAACATTTCCCGAATTTCAACAACTCTTCGGCAGACAATTGTTTTTCCTCCCTGAAATACTGTTCATAATTCTGCAAAGCATTCGCATAATCCTTCATCTTCATTTGTAAATCGGCCATTTCCAAATATAGCGTATTCTTTTCCTTATCGACAGCCAACGCTTTCTGATATTGCTTCAAAGCATTTGCATAATCCATCATTCCGGCCAGACCTTTAGCATAACAAACATAGTCCTGAGCAATCAAATCCTCCGGAGATGTCGTTTCAACAAACTTACGTATCCACTCTACCCCTTCTTCTCCCGGTTTAGTCTCTGCATAAATATAAGCCTGTAACCGTCTCCCGACGATATTATCCGGCTCTGCGGCAACAACAGTCTCCAATACAGGTAATGCCTCCGCATACTGTTCATTAAAATACAAACAACTGGCATAATGCAACATGTGCTCTGTTGTCTGTAAGCCGGTATTCATATATCGGGCATACGCCTTTACAGCCTTCCCATAATCCCCGGCCATCCGGTGAAGCTCTCCTTTACAATAATAACTCCCCGGAAAATCCGGAAAATTTTCAATCGCTTTATTTACGGAAGCCAATGCCGAAGCTTTGTTCGTCGGACCATAAACAGCTGCCTGCTTCAAATAAGCAGGAATACAGGAAGCATCGTAGTAAATAGCCATATCGTAACACGTACAAGCTTCGCCGGGCTGTTTTTCCTGTATCAGCATATCCCCCTCGACCAGATAGATTTCCGGATTTGTTGCATCGTATTTTTTGGCCTTTTCTATTGCAGTCTTTACGGCATTCTCGTCGCGGACATATAAATAAGCCCGGGCAATAGCCAATTCCACGGCGACGTTTTTCCTATATCCTTTCATTCCCTCCGCTTCTTTAAACTGACGTTCAGCAGCCGTTGCATCATTCTTTAAACTCAACATTCCTTTTCCTACATAATTTAAAGGATGGGAAGGATGGGTCTTTATACCTTCCTCAAAATAAAAAGCGGCAGAGTCGGCTTTTCCCAACATCAGATAACTGCTTCCCAGGTAATAGTAATTTTCGGCGTTATTCCCTTCTGTACTCTGTAACTGTTTCAAAAAAAACAGTTTTGCGGGTCCGTACATACCTGCTTCGTAAAAATAAACTCCGGTCTTATTATCTGCAGCTTTCGATATAAAAACTACACTTAACCCTAAAATAATCCATATAATCCGTTTCATCGTTTTTAATTTTTATAAGTTATCTGCAAAACCTGCCATCCGGATGCAAGACTTCCGTCCATCAGGCTCATCCTAAATTGTAATTTCATCATTCATCCGTTATATTTACAATATTTACAGGCATTGTTGCCGGCAGCAATCCATTCTTCAGCACAATCCTCTGTCCGCGGCTTCCCGCCAAAAACGAAGCCAAGCCGGTAGGCAAACCACTCCGGGGATCGTTCAATAAAATATAAATACTCCTCCGTAACGGATATTGTCCGGTATACAGATAATAAGGATAAGGCTGAAAACTGTTGCGGGCATTCGGTAACATTGCACTCCCGACACGCATTACCCGTACCCTATTTAAAAATTCCATACTCAACGAATCCCGGTCGTCACTGATCCAATTCACACCGATCACACCAAGTGCATCCGGCGTACGGGAAACATAATCGACAACGGCCCGGTTGGAACCGGCAGCAAAACAATTCTCCGACAGTGAATCCCCCTGCAAAAGAGAGTCCAGCATATAACGGACAGTACTGGAATTCCGATCGTCGAAAGCCACCCGGATATTTCCCCCTCCCATCCGGCCATACAAGTCTTTCCACCGGAGAATTTTACCTGAAAGAATTTTCCGGAGCATATCCGTATTGACAATCGTATCGTTATTCTGCAGATTCACGATCAAAGCAATTCCATCCGTTGCAATCCGTATGACCTGCGGGAAAAACTTACGACTATGAAAAGATGCCATTTCTTCTGCCGTCAACGGCCGGGTAGCAACAGCCAACCGGACACTGTCCGCCAACAGCAGGTTGATCGCCCGGGTCTCATTGGTATAAGCGGGTACGATACCTGCTGCGGGGGTCAATGCCTCAAAAACAGCCAATTCAGCATCCAATAACGGGAAAAGAGTTGCGTCTACAGCAATCCGGATAACCCCGCTGTTCAAGGTATCCTGATTTACAGCTGGCTTGCTTCTGCATCCCCACAACATACCAATCAGTATAATCACCCCAACAAACAGATTTCCCTTACCAATCATCATAACATCGCTAATTTTGATTCAACTTAAAAGTAACCGGTAAAGTAAAACTTGCAGACACGGGAACACCTCTCTGCTTTCCCGGTATCCATCTCGGCATTTTCTCCACCATACGAACCGCCTCTTTATCCAAAGCAGGATCGACAGAACGAACGACGACAACATCCCGGATAGCTCCGTCTTTCCCGACGACAAACTGAATATACACCCTGCCTTCTATACCGTTTTCCTGGGCCGTAATGGGATATCTCAACTCCTTGTGCATCCACCTATGCAAAGCCTCCATTCCTCCCGGAAAGGCAGGCGGTTGCTCCACCACTTGAAACACCTCGTCTTTCTCTTCCTCCTGAACGATCACCTTGTGTTCTTCCAATTCTGCAATATCCTTTCCATGCTCCTCATCGTTCCCTTTCACATCCGCAACAGAAATAGCTGCTTTCGTTTCAGTCACCTCCTGTTGTGTTTTGATCTCATCCTCATCCCTCACCTGCTCGTCCGCCTTAATAACAGGAGCCGTAAATTTTATGGTACTCTTCAAAGCCGGAGGCGGTGGAGGGGGAACTTCAATCTGTATCTTATTTTCCTCCTTTACTTCCGGTTCATCCATTTTTAAATCGGACAAAGCCGTTACCGATACCATTTTTTCCGTATTTTCCACCGGACGGATAAAACGGATAAATGCCGGTAAAAGCAACGCAACAATTACACATACAACCACAATCAGATATGCAGTAATGTGGCGCCGCGGAGATGTCTTACGAAGCTTATAGGCTCCGAAATCCTTATTTTTTCCCTCAAATACCAATTCGCACCATTCGGGGGAAGTCCATTTGATATCTTTTGCCATAATCTTCCTATTTAGACTTATTAACCGGGTCCTCCCGGACGACATACCCATCATGTGTCAGATTCTCCAACAGTTGTAAATCCCCGGGAGTAATATCTACAATTGCATATCGCCCGATATTACATATCTGCATTTCATCCAACGCATCTATCAAATTACTGTAATCGGCAAAATCCGTAGCTTTTATCAACACAACCGGAGAATTCTTATCTTTCTTCAACTCGGCAACCTCCTTTTCAAACTCTTCACCGGTAATCTCCAGATTCAACTTTTTTTGCTTCAGTTTTTTCACTTTTTCTACTACATCCCTGTTCCGTCCCAATAAAACAGAACGCAATCCGGAAGAGGAAAAATCCGTAGCCTTTACTAAATCCGGATCTTCATAATTAGCTTCCCCGAAATAGTAAAACACCTTACTATCTTTCCCAAGCAAGACGGTCACTGCCGTAGAAGCCTTCACTTTATTCTGCTCCTGTTCATTCTGCACATCCTTACGCGGCATACTGATCTCCATGGTTTGGGGTTTTATAAGAGAAGTACAAAGCATAAAAAAAGTTATCAGCAACATATTCATATCCACCATGGGAGTAAAATCTACCCGGATATTGAATTTTTTCTGCTTTCCCTTTTTCCTTACTCCGTCATCTCCTTTTACCTGTATCTCAGACATAACGTTTTTCTTTTAATTAAATTTCAGGCATATTCTTCAGAGAAGTGATCAGATTGTATCTGTTCTCCCTCAAATCCTGAAGCGTATTCATGACATCCTTTATAAAAGGATACGGAGTATGATGATCTGCTTTAATAGCAATAATCAAATCCTTATTTACCTCACGGGCAAATTTCACCCATGATTTAAACTGGTTATCCGTACTATCGCAAGGAATCCCGTAATTCATCAAAATACGGTCCTGTTCTTCGGGAGCCAGATTCAAAAATTGTTTCATACCCTGTATAGGAACTCCGAAAGAATTACTCAGACTGAATTTTTTTACCTCTGCATCCGTAAAAGTAACTCCATACTGCTCTCCCATTTTTTTCAACACCTCGGCCCGGTTCTGGGGTTTATCCAATCCCAGAAACACCTTACCCCCGGGTTCAACCAGCACCTGCAACACATTCGTTTCAGGAATTTTTATCTCCGAAACGGAAGCAGGCGTATTTACCGATACCGGTTCCTTTTGCACAAAAGTCGATGTCAGCATAAAAAAGGTGAGCAGCAATACCGTCACGTCGCTCATAGCCGTCATGTCTATGAATGTCGATTTCTTTTTTATTTTCTCGTTTGCCATAACGCTCGGTTTTATAACGGTCAGTGTTTCAACGTAAACGTTTGTACAATGTAAGAACCGATTTCATCTATACTATGAGTAACTCCGTCAATTTTACTGGTATAATAGTTATAAGCAATAACGGCGCATGCTCCGGTCAATATACCGAACGCCGTATTTACCAAGGCTTCCGATATTCCTGTTGACAAAGCTATCGAATCGGTTCCTCCGGCAGAAGAAAGGGCGGCGAACGACTTGATCATACCGATCACCGTACCGAGCAATCCCATCAAAGTCCCCAGTGTCGTAATTGTAGCAATAACGGGTAAATTTTGCTCCATCCCCGGTAATTCCAGCATCGTAGCCTCATCCAACTCTTTCTGTATCGCCAATTGCTTCTGCTCCATAGTGAAATTAGGATTGCTGTTTATTGCATCGAATTTTGACAAAGAAGAAAGGATCACATTAGCAACAGTACCCTTTTGCTCCATACAGGCTTTACGTGCACCTTCGATATTCCCGTCATCCAACAACAATTTGACGTTCCATACAAAATCCTGTAAGTTTTTCCGGCCCCGGGTTTTCCGTAAAGCGATATAACGTTCCACACTCAATGTCAACACCGTAAACAACAACGTCTGAATAACCGGCACAATTACACCACCCTTATATATCGTTCCCAGCAAATTACCCGGTAAAGGATGATTATTCGGATCATTATTCATAAAATTCGACGGATTACCGAATATAAAATGGTAAACGGCCAATGCCAATATAAAGCACAGTACAATAATCGGAAATGCCGAAATACCGAACCTTCTTTTCTTATTTTTATTTTCACGATTTTTCATGACGATAGTATTTTAGTTGTTTATAAACGTTTCGGACAAGAATTTTAACGATAGCTGATGCAACCTGTAAAATACAGGACACATTACCATACAAATTATAAATATTGTTAATAATAAAGGTCTGATATTTACGAGTCTTTCTGCATATGTTACAACACAAAGCTTCGCAAATTACCATCTCCGGCCTCCTCCGCATGATATTTTTCAGAATCCCTTAAGAAAATCAGGAAAGTCAAATTATGATTTGCCGTAAACAATAGATATAGAATCCACTCATATACCGCGTTCCCAGAAGAGCGCGAAAACATTTCTCTGCCGGTATTAATCCGGCGGACAATAATGCATTCCTTACAAGGATAACCTTCACCGCAAACAGAGAATGTTGATTTTTCAGATTACTGAATACACTTTCATTCCCACTGGAAGCAAAAGTACGCTCCATATAGCCCTGTATATCGGGCAAAGAAACATTAAACAAAGCCTGATCATCCACAAGCTGATGATCGGCTATGAGAGAAAGAGAAAGTTCTTCCTGAACCGAATCTTTCCGGATATCCGCTGCGGTCATACACAAAAGAAGCAGCAAAATAGAAAAACCATATAAAATAAAATGTCTCATTTCTTCTCATCAATGCTATATCAAAAATAGATAATATTTATTACTTAATCAATTATTTTCATTAAAAATCACAATGCCGGGAGCAGAATTCTGTTCCCGGCATTCCAAATAAATCAAACCGAATTATAGAATGAAATTAAAAGCCTTCATCCATACCATTCATCATGTTATTGTTTTGATCTTGCTGTCCACGTTGCTGCGGACGGTTACGTGAAGCTTTCATATTCCCGAAACTATACGTCAGCGTAAAACCGACGGTACGCCCGGTACGCCAATTTTCCGCATATTGAGTAAAACCCGTTCCGGAAGTCTCTGTTTTCCATTTCCGGGTATTGAAAATATCCCGGGCATTCACACTCAAACTGAGTTTTCTGTCCCAGAAAGCTTTACGCACACCGGCATCCACCGAATAATTAGCTTTACGATACCCCTGGGCAATGATCCGCTTCGAATTATAACTGCCGGTCACCTGCAAAGAGAAAGAAGCCGGAAGAGCCACATTCGCAATCATCTTGGCATCCCATGAAAAATCTTCGTTGGCTTTTCCGATCACAGGCGCCTGAGCTCCTTCGGGCAAATAAGAAAACCCGTCCAATTTATTATAATACAAATTTACCGTCGTCGTCAAATCCAATATCCGGGCAAAATTATTTTTCAACACCAGTTCTGTCCCCGCAGATTGGGATTTCGCCACATTTTCATAAGTACTTTTCATGATATTACCATCCAGATAACTGATGCGCTGGATAACATCGTTCGTACTCCGGTAATAAGCCGATATGGATAAAGTATGGCTTTCCCAATTTTTAATATAATTCAATTCATAAGCATTCGAAAACTCCGGATCCAAATAAGGATTACCGTAAGAAATGTTTGTCGAGTCTGTCACATTCACGAAAGAATTCAATTGACGCCCCCAGGGTCTGGAAATACGACGGGTATAATTTACTTGTATCTCGTTTCCGGCAGGCAATGTATAGGTCAGAAAAACACTGGGAAAAAGACTGAAATAATCATTTTTGTAAGGAGATACTTCTCCCTTCGATTGTCCGAATCCCAACGAACGGGTCTCAATATGTGAATATTCCCCTCTCAATCCGGCCTGAAAACCGAATTTATCGAGCCGGCCGGAATAAGTTGCGTAAAGGGCCTGTATATCCCGGTCGTAATAAAACTTATTATACAATTCTTCATCCGGCAGTTCGTCATCGACCGTCGTTCCCGAAAAAGTCTCTACCGGACTTTTCTCTCTGGACATCGTCCCTTTATATCCGGCTTCAAGTTTACTGTTCTCTGAAAAAGCATTTACGTAATCCGCCTGAAGTTCCCAGCCATTCGAGCGCATATCACTTTCCTGCCGTTGATATGAGAAATCCTCTCCCCCGGCATCATATTGAGAACGCTGCTTATAAATACTCGTTCCGTCCATATTCCAGGGATTCCAGGAAGCCGTAATATCCAAATTACTGGTTTTACTGAAATCATGCTTATATCCCAACTCCACATTTCCCCCCTTCATCTTATTTTTGGAATCGGTAATCCGTTGCCGCTCCGCAAAAGAACCGGGGATATTACTGCTATAATTGATCGTTGTCGTCTGATTACGATCGCCGAACATACCGAAAGCTCCGATATTGAAATGATCCTGCTTCGTCAAATGATAAGTCGCTCCGGCCCGGACAAAAACAGGTCCTCCATGACCGTCATTCTCCGATAACTGATTCAAAAAAGAAACGGGATTACCCTCCGCATCCAGATTCGTCCGGTTGGAAATTCCGCCTCCTTCCGTAACCCGGCGCCGATAACCGATATTGGCATAAGCATCTATTTTCCCACTGCTGTAATTGATATTTCCGCTGGTATTCCAGCCGCCACGAGTATCGACTCCTGCTTGTAAACTACCGAAATACCCGGCTTTCCGGTCTTCCTTCAATACAATATTAATAATTCCCGATGTACCCTCCGGACTATATTTGGCAGAGGGATTGGTAATAACTTCTATCCGCTCGATACTCTCTGCCGGCATCTGCTCCAATATCTGCGCCCGGTTATCTGCCGACAAACCGGAAGCCTTCCCGTTGATCCAAACTGTTACACTCGTACTTCCACGCAACGAAACCTCCCCCTCGTTATCCACTTCCACTGAAGGAATATTACTCAATACATCACTCGCCGTACCACCGGTAGACGAAATATTCTGATCGACATTGAACACTTTCTTATCGATTTCAAACTTCATCTGGGATTTCTGTCCCAAAACTTTCACCTCTCCCAACACCTGTGAATCCGGCTCCAACTCAATCATTTTAAAATCGATATTCCCGTTTTTCGAAGAATATGTAAAATTCTTCTCATACGTCCGGTAACCGATAAAAGAAATACTTAATGTATATTCCCCATCCGATAAACGACCGATCTGAAACTCTCCGGAATGATCCGTTACGGCCCCGGTCAGCGGAACTGTCGTACCGGCCTTACGTACACTCACATTGACAAATTCCATCGGTTCTTTGGTCTTTGCATCGATCACGTTTCCCCGAACACTTCCCGTAGCTTCTACAGATGCACTCGACGGTAGCATCCACACAACAAACAAAATAATACTGACTAACTTTTTCATTTTTCTTATAACTATTATACTCCCCTTATAGTTTTATGTCTTAAATTTTCATCCCAGACACAACCATTGACCAATTCGGAAGCCAAAGGTTTATTAATTATAATATAAAATGGATTTTTTTAAATAACATTAAGAATTCTCCAAAAATTCTCTGCCGACTAATGTCGAAGCTTTCCTGTAAAATCATGAACCTAATCTCCAAAATCCTGTCTGATAATTTACGATTCAGTCATTACAGAAAAATTACTGTTTATTTGAATCTAAAATCTTATTAGAAAATCAACTCTTTTTACTCCTATCCAAAGCGTAAATCCGAATCATCAATCATTTGTAAGCTGACTTACGGAATAACCAAAACTCTCTCCCCAGGCTTGCCCGTACCCAAATCGTAAATCAAAAATTACACAATGAGTCCGTCCCAGTGTGTTATTTTTTTCATACCCATTTTACAATTTAAAATCTAAAATCTAAAATTTAAAATCTCCCTCCTCTCATCCTTCATCCAAATACTCTTCTTTGAATATCTGTACACAAAGCGCAAAAATAGCCAATAACAAAGGCCCGAATATCACCCCCATAAAACCAAACAAAGAAAGTCCGATCACAACCCCGAATATGGTAATCAAAGGATGGGTGTCTGCCATTCTCTTTACCAGGAATGAACGAATGACATTATCAGCATTGGAAACAATAATAATACAATAAAGAGATAAGCCGATCGCTGCCCCCCAACTTCCGGTAGTTCCCAGATACAAAGCCAGAGGTATCCACACAACTGCTGTCCCGACGACAGGAATAATCGTTGCAAAGCATGACACAATCCCCCACAAAACAGGAGCAGGAGCACCGAAAATAACATATCCCAGCATAGCTATAGCCCCCTGAATAATCGCCAACAGAGGAACCCCGATAGCATTCGATTTAACAACCATATTGAATTCTTTCAGGATATCCCGCTTGTTTCTCCTGTTAAACGGCAAAAGATCGGCAATGTAAGATTCCATTTTCCTTCCTCCGATCAACATAAAATAAAGTACAAAAAGCAATACAACTACATTGATGACAAAACTGGTAATGCTCCCCATTAAAAATTGCCCGAAACGCGGCAACAAAGATATGGCTGCATTGATATTGGCCTTACTCAACAAGTCGTATCCCGTTTTTTCCCGGATCAAATCGGAAACTTTATAAATAGGATCGATTATACTCCTGGGCTCCAGATTGACATCCTGCAACTTATCGATCATCAGCCAGATAATCAATCCCAAAGGAATCAAAAAAATCAAGATGGTTTCCAACAATATCAATATGGCCATAATACTACGACGCATATGGTGGCGTCCGGAAAGATATATCATCTGATCCCGGAGCAAAATATAAACCGTCATCGCTCCCAGTATACCCCCCAAAAAAGGAGTGATCTCCCAAAAGATAACCACCCCTAAAAGCAGAAGAATAACCACCAGCGAATATTTCCAATATTGCTCTTTAACACCCATGACATCAGGATTTTTCAGCCCATTCCAAAATGGTCTCACTCTTTACTTCTACTCCGAATTTTTTAGCCTTTGACAAAATCCGGCGAGCCAATTCCTGCTTTTTATCGTCAGGGGCATATCTGAAATAAGCCTCGGCAGCCCTGACATGGGCGGCATCCGGTATCGGAAATTCCCGGGTTTCCGGAATTCCGAAATCAGAATCTTTCAATTCCTTTCTCTCTTCGGCACTCAGGCGATCAGAATGCACAGTCCTATCGTTCATAATCAGTTATTTTTTATTACTATCTGATTATAAACGATAAATATTCACCAAAAGATTAGATTTTCACAATATTTATGATCGTCAGTATACTGATACGGTTTTCCGGTCAGGTATGAGGACAAATATCATCCCATGCCGTATCTCCTTCAACTCCGGTCAACCAATCGAAAACATAATGCCGCTCCATCACAACACCTCCGTCCAAAGCTCCCGGAGCCTCCTTCCCATGTACACGGGCATCCACACAGGCCCAATCGTAACGCAACGTCAAATCGGCAGCATCCAGTATTTCGGCATCCGTACGGGGTATCCCCTTGGAAAGCAAATCGTCTATTCCTTTATGTTGCCAGAACAAACCGGCTATGACAGGGACATCACAGATCTCGGAAGGATAAGGCAATTCCTCTACCACTCCGGCAGCCCAAAGAAGCACCGCACAGCATTCGTAACGCCATGCAAACTGTATACGCTGACGTTCTTCCGATTCGGCATCCTGTATATAAGCCATCTCCATCGGTGTAAGAAATGCCTCAATACCGTATATTTCGTTCATCTTATTTACATACAAAAAAGCTTCTCTCCGATCCGGATTTTCGGCCAGCATCACTTCCGAATATACGGCCACGGCAAACAATGCAGCAGCCCGCTGTAACATTTCCTTTCTGCTCCTGACACAAGCATCCTGCTCCGTCACAGCACAACGCAAATGCGCGGCATACGGAATTCCCTGCTCCTTTAAAAGCGCAATTGAACGTGCTTGCCGCTGTTTATCGGCCTCCGTGTCTTCTGAACGCCCGCAATCCAACACATCTGCGTTACCGATAGGCGTAAACTCTTTCAGATCACTCTTTCCCTCAATTGAGAATACCAGCTTCCCCTGACCATTATAGATATGCATATTCGGATATAACAGAAAACCGTTCACCTCCTGTGCCAGATCGAAAAATGTATTGACGATATAATTGGTACGGGCAGCATTATCATCCGTCTCGAAAACAATGCCGACCACACAATTGAAACAGGCGATCTGACGAAGGATATTTTGCTTGACTTCCTCAGAATCAGCTTCTGCCTGCGAAAAATAATCCGCCATACCTTGCACATGAGAAGCGATAAAATCCGGTTTACCCTGCCGGTGGCTCAAATTCAATACAATAGAAGTATCGTCCTGTAAAAAAATAACGGTACGGTCATCTTCTGTCGAAACAGATTTAGCCACCCCCTGAAACAATTTCCGGGCACCCGCAGGTATCCGGTCAGGATCACCGATTACCGTATATAACGTAAGATTTACCTTGTCCATACTCATTCAGATTTTGCTTCGAAGATAACTCTTATATTTTATTCCGGCAACCACCCCTAACCGATATCGTTTTTAATAACCGACAGTCATTCCTTCCCGGTGATGCGTTCCCTGCTCCAACTCATCAATCAGGGCAACTGAAAAATCCGCAACTGAAATCCGGCTATCCCCATCCTTATCTACGATTAAATCATCTTTTCCCAGCCGGAAACGACCGGTTCGCTCTCCGGGTTCCAGGTTGGCAGCAGGACTGAAAAACACCCAATCCAATTCTTTTTCAGGCAATAAATAATTTGCATAAACTGCTGCTAATCCCTTTATTCCCGGCAATAAATGTTCCGGCACCTCCCCGCTATCAAGCAGACGGACTCCGGGCCGGACATACAATCTTCCTGCACCCCCGACCACCAATAGCCTCTTTACGCCGGATTTCCTCACCCCCTCGATAATCGCCTTATACCCCTGAAGAGTATGCTCGTATATATCCGGATCTTTCCAACCCGGATTATAAGCACTGATGACAGCATCCATTCCCGCTGCCAGCCGAGCTACTTCCACCGAATTGGTTACATCTCCTTTTACTATTTCCAGATTATCATCCTCAATATTCAAATTTTCAGGATGCCTGACAACAGCCTTTACCCGATATCCCCTGTTCAAAGCCTCACTCAAAAGAGCCGAACCGACATAACCGCTGGCTCCGATAATAACGATATTCTTCATGATTTTTTTCAGAGTCTACGAAAAAGAAAGGCTATCGGTTACTGCTTTCACCGATAGCCCTAGACAGATATTCCGCATATCCTACGGCAAATATTCTTCCTGTATATTTTTCATCGCTGCAAACAGATTATTCCGGACATGCGGCGAAAAAGTCTCCATCTGTTTCAACAACTTACCGACGGCATCCCGGTTTGTTGCCTGTTCGTAAGGACAGTTCTTTTTCTGTTTCCGGAAACCCCGGTATTGAGCATAGCGCACAGTTTCCTCATTCGTAAGATAAATAAATGGACGTATCAAAGTAAAACTGCCTCCGAACATTGATAACTTGGGAGGCATACTGGCTATCGTACCGTTAAACATCATACTCATCAGCAAACTTTCCACCGCATCATCCCGGTGATGCCCCAATGCCAGCTTTTGACATCCGTGTTCCCTGGCTATTTCAAACAATGCCTTCCTGCGATTCCACGAACAGACAAAACAAGCCGGTTTCCCGGAATCTTCCCGGACCTCTGCATCAATCACACGAAATACCACTTCAACCCCCAAACGATCACACAATTGCTTTATATATTCACCATCGACCTCATAGGCCACATTTTTCACAGCAATATGAGCCGCCATAACCGTATAACGATATTTCGGATCACGTGCCCTCAAAGCCAATACCTCCAATAAAGCCAACGAATCCTTCCCTCCGGATACGCCGACCAAAATCTTGTCTCCGTCGTTTATTAACCCATAATCATAAATGGCTTTTCCCGCTTTCCGGAAAAATTCGCGCATAAACACTTTTTCTTTCTTCTTCTCTATGGGTGAAGACATCTCTTCCTGCATATACATTGTATTTATTTATCTGATCTGTGCATTTACCGGTATTCACCGACACCATTTATCATCCCTCTATCGCCGGCTACATTTCAAATCATGTACCATCAAAGCCGCAAAACGATCAGAAGCTCCGGATTGCCCCATACGCTTCTCCAACTCATCGTAATCGGCAAGCATACAGGACCGCTCCGGTCCCTCCCCGACAACAGCCTTCAGTTCCCGAAGTAAATTTTTCTCGTTCAACTTTTGCATCAGCAACTCTTTCACCACCTCTCGTCCCATAACCAGATTGACCAGCGAAATGTACTTTACCTTAACAAAAAGTTTGAACAGAAAATAGCTGAAAGCCCCTCCTTCTCCGCTGTAACATACCACTTCCGGTATCTTTAACAAAGCCGTTTCCAAAGTTGCCGTACCGGAAGTCACTAAAGCCGCCCGGGATTGTTGCAATAAACGGTAAGTCTGCCCATAAACGATCGGCACACCACCACCCTTCATATAAGGAGCGTAATCCTCAGCCTTCATAGAAGGCGCTCCGGCAATCACAAATTCATATTCCGGAAAATACTTTACCATCGATAACATCTTCGGTAATACATGCTTCAACTCCTGAGCACGGCTACCTGCCAAAAGAGCTATAATCGGCTTGCCGGATAAACCGTTTACCTCTACAAAATCATGAAAAGACTCCTCCTGCCAAGGTCTTTCGCTGATAGCATCCACCAAAGGATTCCCGGCATACTGCACGACGTAGTCGTACTTCCGGTAAAAATCTTCCTCAAAAGGAAAAATAACATACATCCGGTCGACATACGCCTTGATTTTTTTCACACGCCCTGTATTCCAGGCCCACAACTTCGGCGAAATATAATAAAATACTTTAAAACCGGCAGCTTTGGCAAACCTGGCAATACGCAAATTAAATCCCGCATAGTCGACCAGAATCAATACATCCGGCTTCCAGTCCGCAATATCCTCACAACACAAACGGATATTTTCCTTTATTTTCCCTAAATTCTTTAACACGGTAAGAAACCCCATAATAGCCGTATCCTTATAATGCCGCACAATTGTACATCCGGCCTCCTGCATCAAATCTCCTCCCCATCCCCGGAATACGGCTTCCGGATCGTTCTTTTTCAATCCCTTGATCAGATTTGAAGCATGTAAATCTCCCGATGCCTCCCCGGATATGATATAATATTTCATTCGGTATTAAAAATTATATTCTTTTTATGTGTTATCGCTCCTTATCCCCCCACTTCTTTTCCGATACTTTATTTCGCAAAGGTAAAAAATACCCTCAAAATAATTACTTTTGCATCCAAATTAAGTCCGTATGCCCGATTATCCTCAGATAAACCGGAGCTTACTTTCACCACGGATTTTATAACCTTATAAGCCGGTATGATTTTAGCAGGAAAAAAAGCAGCCTATATCACCCTCGGATGTAAACTGAATTTTTCGGAAACATCGACAATAAAACACAGCCTCGAAGAAGCAGGTGTCACCACGGTAGGGGAAAAAGACGGAGCAGACATCTTCGTCATCAACACCTGTAGCGTTACCGATATGGCCGAACACAAAGGCCGGCAACTGATCCGTAAAATCATCCATCACAACCCGCAAGCCTGTATTGTTGTGGTCGGTTGCTACGCCCAGTTGCGAGCCCGCGAAATACTGCAAATCGAAGGTGTTGACCTGGTATTAAGTGCCGCCGATAAATTTAAAGTACGCCACTACCTCGAACGATACGATGAACCCGCGACAGACGATCCTCACTCTTGCGACATATTTAAACTCTCGGCTTTCGATCTGGCTTATTCCTTCGGCGACCGCACCCGTAGCTTTCTGAAAATACAGGATGGATGTGACTATTTTTGTACCTACTGTACGATCCCGTTTGCCCGGGGAAAAAGCCGTAGCGCAACAATCCCGCAAGTATTACAGGCTGCCCGGGACATCGCTTCCAAAGGCATACGTGAAGTGATTCTTACCGGTGTAAATACCGGAGACTTCGGACGTGAAACCGGAGAAACATTCTATCGGTTACTACAAGCCCTGGAAGAAGTATCGGAAATCGAACGTTTCCGGATCTCTTCCATCGAGCCCAATCTATTGACCGAAGATATCATCGCTTTTATCGCATCCTCAAAACGTTTTATGCCCCATTTTCATATTCCTTTACAATCCGGAAGCAATGAAGTGTTACGCCTGATGAAAAGACGCTATACCCGCGAACTCTTTGCAGAAAAAGTCTCCCTCATCCGCAATCTATGCCCTGACGCATTCATCGGTGTCGATGTCATTGCCGGAATGCGGGGCGAAACCGATGATTACTTTGAAGATGCCTGCCGATTCATTGAAACCCTGGATATTTCCAGATTGCATGTATTCCCTTATTCCGAGCGTAAAGGCACCAAAGCCCTTGATATCCCCGGCAGCGTCCCTCCCCAGGAAAAGCACCGCCGTGTAAATGCCCTGATCCGGCTATCCGATCGTAAACTTAATGCATTTCACAAACGCTTCGAGGGACAGGTACGCCCCGTACTGTTCGAAGACAACAACTCCAGAGGATACATCTGCGGCTTTACGGACAACTATATCCGTATCGGACTCCCGTATGACAAAACATTGGCAAATCGTATCATCCCGGTCCCCCTTACCCCGGACATCATGAGAGAAGAATAAAACCATATCAATCGGGATATTTTTCCAGAAATCGGGACGATTTATATGTACAATCCAAAATTGTAAATTCAAAATCCACAACTTATATGTACTATTTTTTTACATATCTTTTGTTATATTCAAATTATTTACAATCACATGCTTATGAATTATAATTATTGTAGCTAATTAACAATATTTAATTAGCAACATGTCACTAAAGAAGTATCTTTGTAGCAGAAAATTTTTCATAGTTTGTTTCTGTTTAGGGTTAGTAGTTATAAGTGGCCGGAATCTCGGCCACTTATTTTTTATTCTTACACTACTTAGTAATACACGATTTTTTTTACAACAGCAACAACAAAACAAATCATAAATCGAAAATCGGAAATCAAAAATAATCCTAACTTTGTCCGAGTTTTAAATGATTGAAAACTTCGTTCAGATTCAAATATGTACATCTTCATTACAGGAACAGCAGGATTTATCGGTTCATTCCTGACAGAAGCGTTGACTTCTCGCGGACACCGGGTTTACGGTATTGATTCCATCAACGATTATTATGATATCAATCTCAAAAAAGCCCGGTTGGAAAAATGCGGCATCTCTCAGCCTCAATACGGCCGGGAAATACGATCTGTGACATTACCGGGCTATATATTCCGGCAGATGGATCTGTGCGACAAAACACAATTGAACGAAATCCTGGCCAACAATCATTTCGACTGTATGATCAATCTGGCAGCCCAGGCAGGAGTCCGCTACAGTCTGAAGAATCCGGAAGCTTACATCCAAAGCAATATCTGCGGTTTCCTGAACCTGCTTGAAGGCTGTCGCAACCACAATTGCCCTCGCCTGATCTATGCCTCTTCCTCTTCGGTATATGGCAATTCACAAAATGTACCGTTCAACGAGGCTGAACAAGTCGATCACCCCGTAAGCATATACGCCGCTACTAAAAAAAGTAACGAACTGATGGCCTATACCTATTCTCACTTATACAAAATCCACACCATCGGCCTTCGTTTCTTCACGGTATACGGCCCTTACGGACGTCCGGATATGGCACCCATCTTATTCGCCGGCTCCATTGCTGCCGACCGTCCCATCCGGATTTTTAACAACGGAAAACTGGCCCGCGACTTCACCTACATCGACGACATCATTGAAGGTATTGTCAAAATTACAGAGCATCCGGAACAGGCAAGCGAAGACACGGCCGGTATCCCCGCAGTCATATACAACATCGGGCACGGTTCCTCCATGCAACTGATGGATTTTATCCACATCCTGGAACGAAACTTAGGCAAAGAAGCTCAAAAAGAATATGTCGGCATGCAGCCCGGCGATGTCTACCAAACCTGGGCCGATACCCGTAAATTGGAACGTGATTTTCATTATAAACCGACGACTTCCCTCGAAGAAGGCATTACCCGGTTTGCACAATGGTATAAAGAATATTATAAAAATCTATAACTCTGTTTTAAAACAAGGGGTACACCAACGGAATTTAAACGGAAATTAAATTCCGGAATTATTGTATAAATACCCCAACAGCTGGTTAATCTTCCCGTAAGACAACAATTAAATCAAGAAAAACGCCAAACACCTCCCTTCTCTCAGAAATATTTTCCTACTTTTACAACATTAATTAACACTTCCCAAAGATGAATAAAGATCTCTTCAAATCTCCGATACGGCGTTTCATTGAAACCAAGATCAACGGTGGAGCCATTTTACTCTTTGTAGCCCTCATTGCCATGATCATTGCCAATTCACCTTTTAGAGAACATTATAATTCTTTATTCGCCCAGGAAGTCGTATTCCAATTCGGTAATTTCAGTCTTTTCCATAGCCACGGCAACAACATGAGCTTTCTGGCCTTAATCAACGATGCCTTAATGGCCGTCTTTTTCTTTTCTGTAGGTTTGGAAATCAAACGGGAAGTCCTGGTCGGCGAGCTCTCTTCTCCCCGGAAAGCCATGCTTCCGGTTGTAGCAGCTTGCGGTGGAATGATTATCCCGGTACTTCTGTTCTTACTGTTTAGCCCTGCCGGAGCCGCAGCCAAAGGAGCAGCAATCCCAATGGCGACAGACATCGCATTTTCCCTGGGCGTCCTTTCCTTATTGGGGAAAAAAGTACCGTTGAGTTTAAAAATATTCCTGACAGCTTTTGCCGTAGTAGACGACATCGGCGGTATCATCGTTATCGGAGTATTTTACAGCAGCCAATTGGTACCCGAATACCTGCTGTGGTCCCTGCTCTTTATCGCCGTTCTTTATATCGGAGGACGCTGGGGCATCTCCAGCAAATTATTCTATATCTTCTTCGGTATCATCGTATGGTATCTTTTCCTGAATTCCGGAATACACCCCACCATTGCGGGAGTTATCGTAGCCTTTACCGTCCCGGCACGTCCCAAACTCGACCTGTCGCACTACACGGCCGACATCCGCAGAAGCCTCGAAAGTCTGCCAGGGCAGGACATGCACCACAACCGTATTCTGACCAATTCCGAACTCTCTATACTCAAACACATCGAAGCGGCTTCCGACAAAGCCATCAGCCCCCTGCAATCCCTCGACGACAACCTGCACCCGCTGGTCAATTACATTGTCATGCCTCTTTTTGCCTTTGCCAATGCCAGCATCTCTTTCGAAGGCTTCAGCCTCGCATCTGTCGAAGGAGTAACCCTAACCGTATTCTTTGCACTGGTATTCGGAAAACTGATCGGTATATTCACCTTCACCTGGCTGGCCATCAAAACCGGTCTACTCAGTATGCCTGAACGCATGAACAACAAAATCCTTTTCGGTGTATCCCTGCTCGGAGGCATCGGATTCACCGTATCCCTGTTCATCGCCAACCTGTCATACTCCGGAATCCCGGACATCGGTAACAACCTCCTGAACCAAGCCAAATTAGGCATCATTTCCGGCTCCGTATTTGCCGGTATCTGCGGCTTCTTCGTCCTCAACCGGATACTGAAACCCGAAAAATATTAAAATATTTTTCTAAAAAAAACACCATTCTTTTGATAATATCAAAATTCCATCTATATTTGCATCGCTTTTGGAGAGATGGCAGAGTGGTCGATCGCGGCGGTCTTGAAAACCGTTGAAGTGAGAGCTTCCGGGGGTTCGAATCCCTCTCTCTCCGCAATAAAGGGTGTAAATCAAGTAATTACGAGATTTACACCCTTTTTTACACCCCAAATTAGGGATATTCAGTAAATATCCTTAAAATATATGATGGCATATGAAGATGATATAACATAATCACTCCATATGCCATTTTTCTTGTAGTTTTTCTGTATTTTCTCTCTTGATTCTAACCGTTAAGACATGACTCTCCGGAAGAAGTCTGATGACCTCTTCTAATTCTGGTTGTGAAAATCATGTCATTCTGTTTTAGCTGTTCTGTTCCTGATTTTGTCTATCATCAGTACGGCATTTGCCGTATGTATTCCGAAGAAAATCCACAGGATTTCCGTTTTCATGTTCCGTGCCTTTATCCTTGATAGTGAGTAATGTTGCTTTTGAGTTCCGAAGCTTCCTTCAAGTCTGGTGGCTCTCTCCCTTGATAGCTCACTTCTGAGAACCTTTCTCAAGTGTTCATCCTTTGCAGCCCTTCCTTTGCGTACGAAGGAAGTGGATATACTATATTTAGTACAATATTTTCTATTGGCATTATTGGCATATATGGAGTCGCCTGCCGCACATGTCACCCTCACTTTCATGAGCTTCTGCTGCATACGGATACAGTTCTTCAGACGTATACCCTCATTGAAAGCCTTGAACGAGATGTGTTCGATGAACGATATGCCGTCTATCTGTATATTATTGACCTTCGCACCGAATTCGACGGATTTGGTTTCCTTGCCTCTTACGATGGGACGCACATAATGACGGTCAATGCTGACAATACGGTCACTGACCTTACGGCCTTCAAACATTTCCTTTTCCTGTACAAGAACTTTTCTGATGATGGAAAGACGTTTCTGGTAATCCTTTGTATATCGTAGTGCGACTCCGTAATCTCTATGAATCTCATCCATCTGTATGAGAAGTTTCTCAAGAAGCATGATCATACGACGCTTGAGCATCCTTGTCCTTGATGCCTTTCTTTTCCTTTTCTTACAGTAGGACAGATAGTCATCTGCAACATTAGCATATTTGTTGCGTGGGCGTCTTATGCCAAGCTCCTTGCAATGCCGGCATATATGTCTGTAAAGCCATTCGAGACATTCCCAAAGGAGCTTCATGTCTGTAGGAAAACGCATATGACTCTCATAGCAAGTGGCATCTGTCATGCACACGTGAAGGTTATCAAGATATGGTTTCCAGTGTGTGGCCAGTATCTCCTGAAGGGATTCAATGTCAAGACGGGCTGCTATCTCATTACGGATGGCGCTGACTATCTTGTAGTTGGTTATGGGGAAAGACGGGTCTATCATGATTCCGCAGAACATCTGGTAATGTATGTTGCCGTTAAGATTTTCCACCAGATGTCTGTCGGAAAATCCGGTGTAGGCTTTTAGGACCATAATGGCAATCTTTGCGGAAGGACTGAATATGTTCCTACGTCCAAGACGATTTTCAGACAGCCCCATGGTTTTTGCTATAACTTCAAAAGGGAACACTGAATGAAGCCTGCCAAGCTCACTCTCATTAAAACTCTTGCGATATTTTTCCAGAATATCAAATTCTGTAAAACCCAAAGTAGGGTGAATTTCCGAAATATTTTGTATCTTAGCCATATCTTTGTTGAGGGATTTCCCCCGTTTTGGCCGTCAAACCTTATTTTCGGGGGAATACCTAAAGATACAAAAAAGCCAACTAATTCGCAACACTTTGTGTATGAATTAGTTGGCTAATTTTATACTATTTACTGAATGTCCCAAATTAAACTGAGCCGTTCCATCAAAATCTCTAAGATTGCAAAAAGAGTTGCACCTTATCTGAATAAGTTAAATGAAAACACTTATTCAGATATGCACGAAGCCCCCGGCAAGTTACCCCGCCGGAGGCATTGATAAATCGTAATATGTAACAACAGAAATGACGTACTGTTAAATTGTTCCATACAACAAGTTTTTTTCCTCTTTGATATGCTTTTTGATTGTTGCAACGGACGTTTCAATGGAACAATTTGTAGTATTTATGACAAAAGGCTCGTAATTTCCAAGATTGACAAATTGTTTCCACATTGTTTCAACCAATTCGATATTGGTTTTTCTACTTAATTTAGTCCGTTCAATAGCACGTTTCATCGTTTCTTCTTTGTCTGCCCTCAATATGATATAGTGGATTTCGTACCCTTCTTGTGCAGCCTCTTTCCAAGGTGTCAAAAACCAAGGTCCGACAATACCATCTACAATTACATCATACCTACCACGTGCATAACGCTTGGCAGCTTCTAAAAAAGCTTCAACAACGACTACATTCTGTTCCTGAGATTCGGGTAAGTGGGGCGGTATCGCCCCTTTACTCAAATAATGATAAAAATCATCTGTATGCATGTGTACAGACTTTGCAAAATCAGATTCTTTTGCGATAATTGTTGCTATCGTAGTTTTCCCGGTTCCTGGAGAACCTGTAATTATAATAATTCTACCACGTTTCATTTACTACTTTGACTTTTATGGTTCTGTATTTTCGTGTATTTTTCCGAAAGGCTTTTATTTATCATGTTCTCGGAAAATTATCTCATCATTATATTTCAGTACATACCACTATGTATTGTATGGATAAGTCTTGATACAAAAATCCATCTATTTTTCCTAATACAATATTGACAAATTCTACTTTTATTATCCTATCAACTGTTTAAAATCGTGGTACAAAGATAAGCAAAAGAGTTATCAAAATGTTATTTGACAACTCCTTTCTTCTAAATTTAAGCGATTTAACAATTACAATTTGAATCCTCTGCTTTTTCTTGGCTCTTCTGTTGGTCTTCGTAAACTTTGCCGTAATTTATCAAACTGCTCTTTGAACCATTCTCCCATCTGTATCCTGTTTATAGTCAGTATAAGCTTACCGCTATCCATCGGATGTTTCTCAACCCTGAAAATATCGTTTCTGATGTCAAACATCCGTCTGTGTTCTTCGGAATAAATTTTGCCACTACATTGTATGGCTTCTTTCTTTGTCAAGAGGCTTTCTATCATATCTTTGGTAAATCCGATAACAGTGCATAGTTTTTCCATTCTTAGCATCTCTTTGAACATGGGGAACCATTTATGAGCCTTTTCAAGTAGGATGTTCAGTTGTGATATTTCCCTGTCTTTGGCTTCAAGCTCTTGATTGTGTATTCCTTGAAGATTACGTATTTGTTTGCCGTGCTGTTCCTGCATTTGTTGCATCTTGGCTTTTAATTCATCAATGCCTTTATCACGCTTGGCAACTTCCTGACGCAATTTTTCATTGGCTTGTTCCAAATCTTTCAATTTCCCACTGCCGAAAAGAGAACCGACACCGCTTGCTATGGCGGTGACTGCATTGGTGGCTGTCTTCTTTAGCCTGTCAGTGCGTATTTCTGATTTCACCTGTTTAAGTTCCTGTTCAGCAAGACCTATCTGTTCTTCTTTGTGCCGTTTTGCAGCATCCATGCGTTGCAGTTCGGCTTTCTGCTTCTCAATAATGAAATCGTTACGCTCCAGATGCTCCTTGCCAGTAACAGCCTTTGACTGCCCACGCTCCATCAGGAGAATGTCGGATGCCAAACTCTGCATTTCCGTCATATCCTCGTCATTGAGCTTTCTGCTTTTACCTGTATCGTGGTTCATCCAGTCGAAAACGATATGTGCATGGTAATTCGGCTTGAACCACTTTTCACCAACTTGAAAACTCTCCCTATCCTCGGTTTCGGGTTGTCCACTAAGCCAGTGTCCCTCGTCCTTGTGCAGGAAGATTTGCAGCGGTGTGATACCCCAACGTCTTTGACACTCTTTACCGAATTTACACACGTCTGCCAATGTCGTATCCGGCCTGATGAGTAATACTCCCTCACGGATTGGTGAGCATCCGGCTACTTTTATAATCTTCCCATTCTTTCCCTTGCGTTCACGCTCCTTTTCCTGCATCGCTCGTCCGGTCTTTTCTTTGACCATCCGTTTGATGTTTTCATAGTGCGCCTGCAGGTCTGGGCTGCCAAAGTTCGGGTTTATCCACTGCTCGTTACCGGCAGTAAGTTCGGGCACGATGTAGATTTGAGATTTGCCGATATTGCGCATATACTCGGCAGTTCTCCGGTTATGAGCCCCGCTTGATGTAACTCTGCAGGGCTTGATATGTATGCTTGACTTTGTTGCCATATTCTTAAATTTTGATTCGGATTGTTGATAAAATATTCTGTTGTCCGCTCATAACCGCACAGGGTTCTTAGGGGTGTAACCCATAAGCGGAGATTGCAAAGAGAGGGTCACTCTTTGCTCGGGGTTCTCA
>OHOP01000130.1_pt1 | contig 57068 bp, 90 predicted proteins | sample 1569821 | NCBI WGS metagenome assembly OHOP01 (sample SAMEA3879527, study PRJEB24766) | human gut metagenome | biome: human-associated habitat; feature: feces | place: USA | collected 1985/1987
AACCTGTATTTTTATCATTTATTAGAGATGTGTTACAAATTGGAAACTTTAATTACACTGTCTCTGAGTATAGCAGCAAATATTACACTGATAGTGATATTAAAAATGGAATGAATCTAAAAAACATACAAAGTAAACTAGAAACATTTCAAAAAAATAAAAGGCAAATTATAGTAGATAAAACTTATACTTGTAAAGATTTAATAACCTTCATATTAGTATCCTTACTTGAAATGATAGATAATAAAATTCAAGTTCATAGATGTATAAATTGTGGAAGAATATTTATTGCCAATAATTCACAAACAAACTGCAATAAATATTATTGTAACTACATCTCTCCACAGAACGCTAAAAAAACTTGTTTCAACTATAGACAAAATATACGGATACAGTGAAGTACGAAAAAGTATACCTAGTCGTCAATTCTACAACAAAATATATAATTTGTTAAATGCTCGAAGAAAAAGGGCTGAAAACACCTCAAATAATGAGTTAATAAACAATTGTAATAAAGAACTAACTAACTTTCGTAATTGGTATAATGAACTCGAAAAGAAATACAAGCATGGATATATAACTGAAAAAGATTTTACAAACTCATTAGTGGAAAAACATCTCCAATACAAAAAAGAATTTAAAAATAATAAATTAAGAAATTCATAAGTTATATGTATTTTTTCTATTCAAAAGTCACATAAAGATTATTGACTTTATTTTTATATAATGTTACACTTGCCAATAATTGATTTACTTTATATTTCCCAAATATTGAAAAGGGAGGTTATGCCGTATGGCTAATAAAAGTGGGAAAAATAAAGGTTATTCATATAGATATAATAGAAGCGGAACTGTAACTTGTAGAGCATATTACCATATGCTTGATGGTACAAGTGAACAGTTATCTGCAACAGGAAAAACAGAAGAAGAAGCAACAAAAAAATTAAATATTAAATATTCTGAAGTTTGCAAACAAGGAAGACATATAAAGTCTAAAGGATACACAGTTAAAACTTGGGTAACATATTGGCTAGTCAATGTAAAGACAAATTTAAAAGGTGCTACTAGAGACAGCTATTACGATTCTTTTAAAAATCATATTATCCCATTACTTGGACAAACAAAATTAAAAGACTTAACATTGTTACAAATTCAAAATGCTGTAAACAAAGTCAAGTCTACTTATTCTCTAAAAAATGGAAGATATGAAAAACTAACAGGAAAAACTGTAAAGGAAATATTTTCACCTTTCAAGCAATCACTTCAATATGCTATGGACGAAAACCTTATGCCATATATTAATCTAAAAAGGTTAGATATGCCTAAAGTAAAAAAAGGCTCTAGGGAGATTCGTTCAAAAACTGAAGCACAAATAGTAACTAATTATTTTGCAAATAAAATAGTAGATAAACCATTTGAACTTTACTATGCACCTATTGCTATAATGGATTCTCGAGGGATACGTCCTGAGGAATGTGGCGGTTTACGTTGGGAAGATATTGACTACGAAAATGACTTTTTTTGGGTTGGTAGACATACTGTTGTAAAGAATGGAATTTATGACGAAGAAGGTAAAAAAACTGGTGAACATTTAGTAATAGAGGATTCTGCAAAGACTTTACAAGGCGAAAGGAAACTACCTTTAGGTAAGTTTCTTGCTGACATCTTTAAATTAAAATATCAAGAATATATTTCTAAAGGAATCATTCCAAAGCCAACTGATTTTATCTTTCTTACTAAAGCTGGTAATCCATTTTATGAGCAATCTTTAAGAAAGATGTATAAATCATTAGCAACTAAATTAGGTATTAGTGATATAGGCTGTTATTCTTTAAGACATGAAATGGCAACATTCTTAGCACAAGTAGAAAAAGCAGATAGAGAAACTGTAAAGCAATTAATGGGTTGGTCTGTAATTATCGAAAGCTATTTCCATACAGATGACGAGCATAAACGTAAGGCTACAAATAATATTGATAATCAATATTCAGATATTGACCTATTAAATGATTCTAAAGTTATACAATTTTCAGATTATAAGGCTTCAAGCCAATAAAAAAAGTAACTATCTTATGCAACAAGATAATTACTAACTTAAGGATTTTTTTAAGAATCTTTAAGGATTTCTAATTTTTAATTCTTTAAAATTCTTGATATTCCTTGCTTTGTTTTTGGTGGGCAGAGATGGATTCGAACCATCGTACTCGTACGAGAACAGATTTCTTACTACTATAGTTTTCACTACCATCGAAATGTTTGTAGTCTGGACTTTCTCTTTATCTTGATAAGATACCAGGTATAAAGTCTCTACACTCGAAATTTCTTTCTAGCTCGGGATTATCATCAGCTTAACCTGTTAAGACTTCCCCGAATTAGCCCGGTTTTCATCATACAATCACTTGTATGAGCTGCAATTTCTGATTCTTTGTTTGAACCAAAGTCTACAGTCTGCCGCCTTTAGCCACTCGGCCATCTGCCCAAATATTATTAAATTTTTATACTTTAAGTAATTAAAGTATGGTCCGCCATCTAGGATTCGAACCTAGGACCCACCGGTTATGAGCCGGTTGCTCTGACCAACTGAGCTAATGGCGGATTTCCAATGCAGGTTTAAGTATAAAACATTTTTATTAAATTGTCAATAGTTTTGTTTATATTTTTTTATTTTTTGATTATACAATTAAAGTAGTTAGATTTTATCTAACCACTTTAACAATATATCATTAGTTATGTTGTTCTCCTCTTCCCTCTGGAAGTGCTGGTACTTGAAGTACAACTTTAATCTTCATTGCATAGCTTATTGCTCTTACAATCTTGCTATTTTTAATTCTTTGCCATAAAGATGGTTTTACTTCTACTCTTGTTTGTTCAAAGTATGTCTTTTCTTCTGGAGTTTCTTCTTTTATTTCATTTAGTATTGCTTCAACTTCATTGCTATCATCTTGTGGAGTTGGTATCAATTTTAATGCATCTGCTATTTCAATTCCAATGTAGCTTAAAGCTTTTGATCTATCTTCTATTCTTTCCATATCTATTTCTATATGTAAGTTTGATTCTAGATTAACAATTCTTGCATTTATTAGTTTTACTGCATCTTGATAATTTTGTGATTTTGTTGATTTTGTTCTACCTATTAAACTTAATGTATCAATTATATCTTCTGGAAAATCTCTTGAAACACTTTTTACAGCTTCTTTCCAGTTTTCTTCTTTATTTTGTACTATTTCTAATGTTTCCCTTAATTTATTAGCTAATGCAATATTTTTTTCTCTTTGACGAATTAATTCTTCTATTTTTTTTGTGTTCTCTTCAAATTGATTTGTTGCATATTCAACTAACTCGTAAGCAGCTTTATATACTGCTTTAGGAAAGTTTTTCTTTTTTGGATACTCAATTAAATAGGTTTTTATAGATTCTATTAAATCCTTGAAAAAAGCATCTTCTTCTAATTGTACAATTTGCTTTTTGCTGTTAGGATTTATTAGTTTTTGTACTTTATCCATATTTGATAATATTTTTTCTTCCGTGATAACCATTCTCACGTTTACTATGCCAGATCTAGACATCGTAAACTTCCCTCCTTTATCCTATGTTATTTTTCCTACGCGTTACTATTATATACTGAATTATAAAAAACCACAATAGGACTTCATCTTTTTTCTTTTTTCTTTTCTATAACGATTTTATTACAACATTTTTGCAAAGTCAAGGATATTTTGTAATAAAATGTATTTTTTTGTAGCGCTTCTTCATTCATTTTTTCTAATTATTATATTATTTATTCTTTTTTATTTCTGCATATCTTTTAATTTTCATTGTAGTAGTTTTTTCAAATTCATCATGTTTAATTTCAAGATTTTTTATTGCTTTATATGAAGTTAGCTTTTTATTTACCTCTTTTATTTTAGGCCAAATAATTTCTCTAATTTGTTCATCAGTTAAGTCTTTTCCTATTTTTTCAAAGTTAGGTATAACCTTTACAGAAATAATAAGTTCTTTATTACTTTTATCTTTTTCGTCTTCTTTACCATATACCATACATTCTTTTATTTCTGGTACATGAGATAATAGTAATTCTATTTCTTCTGGATAAATATTTTTTCCATTTTGAGTAACAATTACATTTTTGCTTCTTCCTGTTATGTATAAGAATCCATCTTTATCTAAATAACCTATATCTCCAGAATGAAACCATCTTTCTCCATTTATTTCTTCAATAACACTTTTGGTTGCTTCTTCATCTTCATAATATCCAAGCATTAATGTAGGTGTTTTTATAAGTACTTCACCTTCTCCATTTTCATTTGGATCTTCAATTTTTATTTTTCCTTTTGGTATTGCTTTACCTGCTGAGCCAACTTTAGTTTGATATTCTGGTGTCAAAGCTGCAATTGGAGCTGTTTCTGTTAGTCCATATCCTTGTAGGAATATTATTCCTATATCCTCTACCCATTTTCCTACTTTTGCATCTATTGGAGCTGCTGCAGACACTATAAATCTTAAGTTTCCTCCTAAATTTTCATAAATGTCTGAAAATACTTTGCGTTTTATATCTACTCCTACCACTTTTAATGCATTTGTCACATGTATCATTGAATTTACCAATCCATCTTTATTTGCTTTTTTTATACTTGCATTTATTTTTTTGTATAAGTTTTCAATCAATAAAGGAACTGATATTAAAACTGTTGGCTTTGTTTCCAACATATTAGGAACTATATGTTTTAATCCCTGACAAACTGCTATTGAACATCCCCATGCCATTGGAAGTAAAAATCCAATAGTTGATTCATAAGTATGATGTAAAGGCAATACTGAAAAGAATCTGTCTTCTGGATAAACCTTTGCATAAGCTGTAGCTGCATTTATATTTTCTGCCAAGTTACGGCTTGTTAGCATAACTCCTTTAGCACTTGATGTAGTTCCAGATGTAAATAGTAATACCTTAAATTCATCTGGATTTATTTTAATATTTTCAAAGCTTTTGTCTCCTGAATTAATAAATTTCATTCCTTCATTTATAAGATATTGCATTCCTACATTTCTATCTTTTATATCTTCATCTGAATACATTTTTATAAAATATTTTACGTTAGGGAATTTTTCTATTATTTTTTTAACAGAGTCAGCTTTCTTTTCTGAATATATAATAATATTAGCTTTAGATCTTCCTACTACATTTTCTAATTCGTTTTCTGGTAGTTCTTTATCTGTTGGGATTGCAATTGCATCAATGCAAAGTGAAGTAACATAAGATACATACCAATCGTAAGTTGTTTCACTCAATATCATAATTCTTGGTTTTTCATTTAATTCCAATACTTTATTTATTGCTGTACCAAAACTTTTAACATCTTCTCCAAATTTTTTATATGTAATTTCTTCGTATTTGCCTTTTGGATCAAATTTTTCAAGTATAAATTCTTTATCTGAATACTTTTTTATTGCATATTCAAATATTTCCTTTATATCAGAATAATTTGTTGCCACATATTCTTTCTTATCTTTTTTTCTTTCTTCCTTTTGTTTTTCTATTTCTTCATTACTCATATTCATTTCTTCAATTTCTGATATATCTCTCATTTTAAATTTTGGAAATTTGAAGTCTGGAACTTTAAAATCTCTTAATCCTCTCATTTTATTTCACTCCCATAATATATATTAAAGTCTCATAAAATAGCTTTTACAATAAAACTATTATACATTTTTATTTTAAATTTTGCAAGTTTTTAGTTACAAGCAAAATAAAAACATAGTGTTTGCCACTATGTTTTGTTTTATTATTTTCTTCTTTTTCCGTCTAAAGCATCTAAATTATCTAAAGCTTTACCTGTTCCTAAAGCTACACATGATACAGCATCTTGTGCAATCATTACATTAATTCCTGTTTTTTCTTGTAACAACTTATCTAGTCCATCAATTAAGCATCCTCCACCTGTCATATATATTCCTCTATCGCTAATATCAGCAGACAATTCTGGAGGTGTTTTTTCTAGCACACTATGTACGGCATCAACCACCATCATTGCAGGTTCTATTAAAGCTTCTAACATTTCGCTTGAACGAACTGTTATTGTTTTTGGAAGTCCTGTAGCTAAATCTCTTCCTCTTATGTCCATTTCCATATCTTGAATTTTTGGATATACACATCCTATATTAATCTTTAAATCTTCTGCTGTTCTTTCACCTATAACTATATTGTACTTTTTCTTTATATATTTAACTATTGCTTCATCAAACTTATCTCCTGCAACCTTAATAGAACTGCTTACTACTGATCCTCCTAAAGATATAACAGCAATATCAGTTGTTCCTCCACCAATATCAACAACCATATTTCCACATGGTTTAGATATATCAAGTCCTGCTCCAATTGCAGCTGCAATTGGCTCTTCTATTAGATAAACTTTTCTAGCTCCTGCTTGTGATGCAGCATCTATAACAGCTTTTTTCTCTACTTCAGTTACTTTTGATGGTATGCAAATCATAATTCTTGGTGCAAATATAAATTTTCCACATACTCTATTTATAAAATATTTAAGCATTTTTTCTGTTACAGTGTAATTAGAGATTACACCATCTCTTAATGGTCTTGTAGCAACTATATTTCCTGGTGTTCTTCCAAGCATTCGTCTTGCTTCTTTTCCTACTGCCAATACTTCTCCTGTGTTGTTATCAACTGCAACTACAGATGGTTCTCTTAATACTATCCCTTTACCTTTAGCATAGGCAATAACTGTTGCTGTACCTAAATCTATTCCTATATCTTGTCCATACTTAAACATTTAAATCTTTCCTTTCGACAAAGCACATTTCGTTTTTATTACAATTCTGTTACAATTATATTACAAAGCATTTAAAATAGCAATGTATTTTTTAATATTTTTTAAATAAAAAAATAGAGTATAATCTTATACTCTATTTTACCTTGATTTTATTATTTTATACAAATAGCCTTCCTAAAAATACCAATTGTAATATTCCGGCTGGACCAAATGGTGGAGTTATTTCTAATTCTTCAGGTGTAGCTTTTAATACATCATCATCACCTGCAACTGTAATTTTTACTGAACTTACATTATCATATTTAAATCCAAGTTCAAATTGTTTTTCTTCTCCAACCTCTAAACTATCTATTTTCAAATATTTTGTTCCTATATTAACATCTCTTGGCGTATAAAAGTCAAATCTTAAGTATTTATCTGTAATTCTTTCTTCTGTAGTATTTTTAATAGTTCCTTTTACATTACCGTTTACGTTTGTTGCTTCTGCTACATTAACTGTTACTTGAGGTGTTTCTATATTCACTTCATATTTTTCCATAGGTTTATATAATGATTTAGTATATAAATATATCATTATATCTGAAAATACAAACACTATTAAAAACAGTAATACATAGCATAAAAGTACTTTTACTCTAGGTCTACTATTATATATCCATATCGACAAATAATCGCTCATATTATACCCCTTTCATTTATAGTTTTCTAAATACTCCTGCAACTTTTCCCAAAATTTCACATGTTGGTACAATTATTGGATCCATAGTGCTATTTTGTGGTTGCAATCTTATATGATCTTTTTCTTTATAAAATGTTTTTACTGTTGCTTCATCTCCTATTAATGCTACAACTATTTCTCCATTTAAAGCTGTATTTTGTTTTTTAACTAAAATATAGTCTCCATTTAAAATACCTGCTTCTATCATGCTTTCTCCTCTAACTGTAAGCATGAAACTTTCACTGTTTCCAACAAAATCAATTGGAATAGGAAATGTATCTGTAATATTTTCTACTGCTAGTATTGGTTCTCCGGCTGTTATTTTGCCAATAACAGGAACATCAACCATTTCTCTTCCAGTATAATAATTTTTATCTTCATGTTTTTTTACTGGTTCTCCATCTCCGCCTTTTAATAAGCGCAAAGTTCTACCTTTTTGATCTTCTTTTTTTATGTATCCTTTTTCAGATAATTTTGCTAAATACCCATGTACTGTTGCTGTTGATTTTAATCCAACTGCTTTTCCTATTTCTCTTACAGATGGTGCATATCCCTTTTCTTCAACTTGTTTTTCAATAAATCTTAATATTGCTTTTTCTCTTTTATTAATTGACATTGGGTCCTTTTTTTTAGCCAAAATAACATCACTCCTTATTTTATCTCTTGCACTGGTTAATATATCCAGTTTTTCGTATTCTTTTATATAATAGCATACAAACAAAAAAATGTCAAACAAATATTTGACATTTTTTTTATGCGGTTCCAATTTTTTTAGTTGTTGCCTGTCTTTTAACTTTAACAGTCTTAGGCTCAATAATCTCTCTATTATTATTTATAATAATTTTAGGAGGTTCTCCATTTCTAACCGTTTCTTCAGTTATTATACATTTTTCTATTTTAGGGTTGGAAGGAATTTCAAACATAATGTCTCTCATAATTTCTTCTATAATAGAACGTAAACCTCTTGCTCCTGTTTTTCTTTCAATCGCTTTATCAACTATTAAATTCAATGCTTCTTGTTCAAACTCTAAATCAACGTTGTCTAGCTTAAACAATTTTTGGTATTGCTTTACTAACGCATTTTTAGGTTTTGTAACAATATCAATTAAGGCATCTCTGTCTAATTCTTGCAATGTTGCTATAATTGGTAATCTTCCAACAAACTCTGGTATTAAACCAAACTTCAACAAATCTTGTGGTAATAGTTGTTCAAATACCTTATATTTATCTATATCTTTATTACTTTCAATTTTAGCTCCAAAGCCTATTGATTTTTGACCAATTCTATCTTTTACTATTTTTTCAAGTCCTTCAAAAGCTCCTCCACAAATGAATAATATGTTTGATGTATTTATTTGTATAAATTCTTGATGAGGGTGTTTTCTGCCACCTTGTGGTGGTACTGATGCAACAGTTCCTTCTACTATTTTTAGTAAAGCTTGTTGCACCCCCTCTCCACTAACATCTCTAGTGATTGAAGGATTTTCAGATTTTCTAGAAATTTTATCTATTTCATCAATATATATAATTCCTTTTTCTGCTTTTTCTATGTCATAGTCAGCTGCTTGAATAAGTTTTAGTAAAATATTTTCGACATCTTCACCAACATAACCTGCTTCTGTTAATGTTGTTGCGTCTGCAATTGCAAATGGAACTTGTAATATTTTGGCTAGTGTTTGTGCTAATAAAGTCTTTCCACAACCTGTAGGTCCTAGTAATAAAACATTACTTTTTTGCAATTCTACATCATCAGATTCTTCTTGGTGATTTATTCTTTTGTAATGGTTATATACTGCAACAGATAGTGTTTTTTTAGCTTCATTTTGACCAATTACATACGAGTCTAAAACTTCTTTTATTTCAGCTGGTTTTGGTAGTTTATCTTCGACTTTAGTTGTGTATGTCATTTCTGCATCTTCATATATTTCTTCTTCTAAAATATTGTTACATACTTTTATGCATTCATCACAAATATATACTCCAGGTCCTGCAATAATTCTACCTACTGCTTCTTGTGATTTACCACAAAAAGAACATTTTACGCCTTTAGTTTTATTTGTCATTCTCAGCTAATTTCCTTTCCATTTTTTGTTTTTAATTAAATTCTTTTTTCCATAATGCCATCAATCAATCCATATTTAAGTGCTTCTTCTGCTGTCATGTAATTATCTCTTTCTGTGTCTTTATTAATTATATCTAATGGTTGACCTGTTCTTTCGCTTAAGAACTTATTTAATTTTTCTCTTGTTTTTACCATGTGGTCTGCGTGTATTTTAATTTCTGTTGTTTGTCCTGATAGTCCGCCACCACCAATTAATGGTTGATGAATTAGAATTTCTGCATTTGGTGTTGCAAATCTTTTTCCTTTTTCACCTGCTGCTAAAAGAACTGCTCCCATACTTGCAGCCATACCTATACATATAGTTGAAACTGGACATTTAATATAATTCATTGTATCAACAATTCCCATTCCGTCAGTAATAGATCCTCCTGGGCTATTTATGTATAAGTGAATTTCTTTGTCTGGATCTTCTGATTCAAGAAATAATAATTGTGCAATTACTAAACTTGCTGAAGTTTGATTAACGTCTTCACCTAAAAATATAATTCTATCTTTCAAAAGTCTTGAGAAAATATCATAAGATCTTTCTCCTTTTGCTGTTTGTTCAATAACATAAGGAACTAAACTATTTTGTTCTTTCATATTTATTAATTACCAACCTTTCTCTTTTGATCAATTAAATTAAAACTTATTTTATTTTAGCATTGTTAACGATGAATTCTATTGCTTTTTCTACTTTCATATTATTTTCAATATATTCTTTTATGTATTCATTTTTAGACATTTCTTCTTCAGTTTTGCCATAGTTTTTAGCCATTTCTTTAAGTTTTTCTTCAACTTCTTTTTCTTCTGGTTTTATGTCTTCTGCTTTAATAATTGCTTCTATTACTAATCTAGATTTAACAGCTTTTTTAGCTTGTTCTTTCATTTCTTCTCTAACTTGTGCTTCTGTTTTTCCTGATAGTGTAAAATATTGAGCTAATGTTAAACCTTGGTATTGTAATCTTTGTTCAATGTCTTTCATCATGTTGTCAATTTCAGCATCAATCATTCCAGATGGAATGTCTATTTCTACATTGTCGCTAACAGCTTTTAGCGCAGCATCTTCCATTTCATATTTAGCTTTTTCTTCGTTTGCTTTTTGCATTCTTTCTTTAATACTATTCTTTAATTCAGCTAATGTTTCGAATTCACTAACGTCTTTTGCAAACTCATCATCAATTTTTGGAAGCTCTTTTTTCTTAATTTCATGTAATTTTACTTTAAATACAGCTGGTTTTCCTGCTAGTTCTTTAGAAAAATAATCTTCTGGGAATGTAACTGTAATATCTTTTTCTTCTTCTAATTTCATTCCAACTATTTGATCTTCAAATCCAGGAATAAATGTATTGCTTCCAATTTCTAGTTCATGTTTTTCAGCTTTTCCACCTTCAAAAGGTACACCATCAATAGAACCTTCAAAGTCAATAACTGTTATGTCTCCTTTTTCAACAGGTCTATCTTCTATGCTTACTAATCTTGCATTATGTTCTGCCATGTGTCCTAATTCATGTTCAATATCATGATCAGATACATTATACTCAATTTTCTTTAATTCTATACCTTTATATTTTCCTAATTTTACTTCTGGTTTTATTTGTACTATTGCTGTAAATATAAGGTCTTTTCCTTTTCCAATCTGAGTAATATCTATGTCAGGATTGCTTACAACTTGAATATTATTTTCTTTAATTGCTGTTTCATAAATTTCTGGTACTAGTTCATTAAATGTATCTTCGTGGAATATTTCTGTTCCATATTGTTTTTCTACCATATTCATTGGTGCTTTACCTTTTCTAAATCCAGGTATAGTAAAGTATTTAGCTGTTTTAGCATATACTTTTTTCATTGCTTCATCAAATTTTTCTGCTTCTACTACGAAACTTAATTTTACTTCATTTTTGTTTTCTGTGTTTTCTACTTTTACACTCATTTTATAATCTTCCTTTCAAAAAATAATTAGCTTTTATATTATACCACATTTTTCAAGTATTTCAAGTGTTTATGCTTATATTTTAATCAAATCAAAATTCAAATAGTCTGCACTTACAAGTTTGAAATTTATTCCATCAACGCATCCTTCAATTGCATCTTGATGTGATTTACCATGCAAGTGTCCATAATAGCATTTTTTTATTCCATATTGTTTTAATGTATCAATAAATTCTGATGTTTTATTTTTTTTAGTTATTGGTGGATAATGCATAAATGCTATTATTTCTTTTTCTTTTCCATATTGATTTATTCCTTGTTCTATTGCAAGTTTTAATCTTATATTTTCCCTTTTTATCATTTTACTATCATTTTCTGTATCTAATAAGTTCCATCCTCTGGTACCTATTAAAATCTTATCTTCTATCAAAAAACTATTGTTATATATAAAGTCTATATTTTCAAATTTATTATCTTTCAAAAACTTCTTCATACTTGTAATAGTAGTCCACCAGTAGTCATGATTTCCTTTTAATAATAGTTTTTTACCTGGTAACATATTCAAATATTCAAAATCTTTATATGTGTCTTTTAAATGCATAGACCATGAAAAATCCCCAGGCAACACAACTGTATCCTCTTGTTTTACTTTTGATATCCAATTATTTTTTATTTTATCGCTATGCCCCTCCCAACTTTCTCCAAATATGCTCATTGGCTTATCCTGAGAAAATGATAAGTGCAAGTCAGCTATTACATATATTGCCATGTTTTATTCCTTTTCTTTTTAATTTATTCCTAGATTTGGTATTGCATTTAAAGTCAAATCTGATATATTTCCCGCTGTATATGTATAATATCCTGCTGAAGCAATCATTGCAGCATTATCTGTACATAATACAGGTTCCGGATAATAAACCTGATATCCTTTTTCACCTAATTTCAAAAATTCATTTCTTATATAACTATTTGCAGATACACCTCCTGCTAATGCTATTTTAGTTATATTTAATTCTTTTGCTGCTCTTAGAGTATGGTCTAATAGTACTTCTGTAATAGTTTTTTCAAAGCTATTGCATAAGTCTGCTTTATTAATATTTGGAGTTTTATGGTGTAAATTTATAACTGCTGTTTTTATTCCACTAAAACTAAAATCCAAATTATCTATATGAGTCTTAGGTAACTCAATGGTTGGTTTTCCTTTTTTTGCTAACTTATCAACTTTTGGTCCACCTGGGTACCCTAGTCCTATTACTCTTGCAACCTTGTCAAAAGCCTCTCCCACTGCATCATCTCTTGTTTTAGCTAACACTTCAAACTCAGAATAGCTTTTTATATGTACCAAGTGAGTATGTCCACCTGATATAACTAGACATAAAAATGGAGGTTCTAGTTCTGGGTGACTAATATAATTTGCAGCTATATGTCCATGTATATGGTTTGTTCCAACTAGTGGCTTATTTAAAGAATAACTTAATGCCTTTGCATAAGATACTCCAACCAACAAAGCACCAACTAAACCTGGTCCATAGGTACATGCTATTACATCTATATCATTCATTGTAATATTAGCTTGTTTTATTGCTTCTTTTACAACATTTGAAATAGCTTCTATATGATTTCTAGAAGCTATTTCTGGTACTACTCCTCCAAATTGTTCATGTATTTTTATTTGTGAGTTTATAACATTTGAAAGAACTTCTCTTCCATTTTTTACTATAGAAGCTGAAGTCTCATCACAACTCGATTCTATTCCTAAGGTTAATATATCTTTCATTTTTTAATTTCCTTCTACATAAATATACTAAATAAATTAAATACCATACTACTAATTCCATAACTAACTGCACTTATTATTGGTGATACAATTTCACCTGCAATCGGTGTAATCCAAATAATTAAAAATATTATATAAAAAGTTCTTTCATGGTTTTCAAACCATCTTTTAGCATTGTATGGTAAAAATGCCATTAATACTTTTGATCCGTCTAGTGGTGGTAATGGTATTAAATTAAATACTCCTAATCCTACATTTACTATTACAGCATATTGTAACATTGTAAATATAATTATTCCTATTCTTGAAATATTAACAAAATTAGTTGCAAATATTTGTAAAGCATATAATATTATTGTTAATACTATAGCTAGTAAGAAATTCATAATAGGTCCAGCAGCTGCGACAATTGCTTCACCTGTTTTTGCTGATATTTTTTTATTAAAATTATTTGGATTTATTTCTACTGGTCTTCCCCATCCAATATGTGTAAAAACTAGCAAAACAACTGCAATCGGATCTAAATGTGTAAATGGATTTAAGCTAAGTCTTCCTTGTACCTTTGGAGTATCATCTCCTAGTTTATATGCAACTATAGCATGTGCATATTCATGAAATGTAATTGCTAAAAGTACTCCTGGTATTGTAAATAATATACTTAATAAGTCAAATCCTCCACCCATTACACTTGCCAATACTATAATAGCTAAAATTATATATACATATCTATTATCAAAATTCATATAATATTCAAGCCTTTCATTTTTCAATTTTACATTTAATATTATACCTCAAATTTAAAAATATGTAAACATTTGGAAGATATTAATTTTACTGCAATACATAAAAACGAAAGTAAATAATTATTACTTTCGTTTTTATATTATTGTATATAGTTTTATTTTAGTTTAATGGTTTCATTGTAGGGAATAAAAGTACATCTCTAATAGATGCTGAATCTGTAAGTAGCATTATTAAACGGTCAATTCCCATTCCCATACCGCCTGTTGGAGGCATACCATATTCTAGAGCTTCTATGAAGTCTGTATCCATCATATTTGCTTCCTCATCTCCAGCTTCTCTAGCTTCTACTTGTTTTAAAAATCTTTCATATTGATCTATTGGATCATTTAACTCTGAGTAAGCATTTGCAAATTCTCCTCCTGCAATGAATAATTCAAATCTTTGAGTCATTTTTGGATTATCTTTGCATTTTTTAGTAAGTGGTGAATTTTCAATTGGGTATTCATATAAGAATGTTGGTTGTCTCAATGTTGCTTCAACTTTTTCATCAAATATTTGAACAATTATATCTCCTCTGCTTGTTTTTATAGGGTCTATTTCTACATTTAACTTTTTAGCAGCTTCTTGTGCTTGTTCATCTGTTTCTATAGCATGGAAATCTACTCCTGTAACTTCCTTAATTGCATCTATCATTGTAACTCTTCTAAATGGTGATTCTAAATCTATTTCTTCACCTTGGAACGTAATTTTTCCTGTTCCACATACTCTGTTAGCACATTTTCTAATTATTTCTTCTGTTATATTCATCATACCTTCTAGGTCTGTATATGCTTCATATAGTTCTATACATGTAAATTCTGGATTGTGCTTTATATCCATTCCTTCATTTCTAAAGTTTTTGCCAATTTCATATACTTTATCAAATCCACCTACTATAAGTCTTTTTAAGTATAATTCTGTTGCAATTCTTAGGTACATATCAATATCTAGTGTGTTATGATGAGTAATAAATGGTCTTGCTGATGCTCCACCTGCTATTGTTTGTAGTATTGGTGTTTCAACTTCCATAAAACCTTTTTCATCTAATACTTTTCTAATTTCTTTAATTATTGCTGTTCTCTTTTTAAATGTTTCCTTTACTTCTGGATTCATTATTAAATCAACTGATCTTTGACGATAACGCAAATCAGTGTCTTTTAATCCATGAAATTTTTCTGGTAATGGTCTTAGTGATTTTGATAATAAAGTAACTTCTTTTGCATGTATAGAAATTTCACCAGTTTTAGTTTTAAATACAAAACCGGTAATTCCAATTATATCTCCAATATCATCTTCTTTAAATTGTTTATAGCTTTCTTCTCCTAAATCATTTATACTAACATAGCTTTGTATTCTTCCTTCATTATCTTGAATATGACAGAAAGATGCCTTTCCCATTATACGTTTAGCCATTATTCTACCTGCTATTGTAACATCTTTTCCTTCTAATTCTTCAAAATTATCTTTTATTTGCTTACTATTATGTGTTCTATCAAATTTTATAATTTCAAAAGGATCCTTACCATCAGCTTGTAATTTTACCAACTTTTCTCTTCTTATTTTCATAAGTTGATTTAAATCTAATTCTTGTTCTTGGTTGTTTATATTTTTTTCTTCCATACGCAAACTCTCCTTTTATTTATTATTTACCAATAGTATTATATCTCAAAAAAGCTTATATGTAAACATTTGGAAGAAAATTTTATAAAAACTATTATCATGATGCCTTTCTTAATTCTTTTGCATGTGCTTTAGCTATTTCTGTCACTTCTCCTGATGAAATTCTTGCAATTTCTTCTATTGTCTCATCTTCATTTAATAATTTTATACTTGTATATGTTTTATTTTCTTTCGTTTGTTTGCTTATATAATAATTATAATCTCCTCTAGCTGCAATTGACGGCAAATGTGTAATACAAATTACTTGATGTAATTCTGCAATTGATTTCATTTTTTCAGCCACTGCTTTTGATGCTTTTCCACTAATTCCTGTATCTATTTCATCAAATACTAATGTACTAACTTCATCAACATCTGCAAGTACATTTTTTATTGCAAGCATTATTCTTGCCATTTCTCCTCCTGAAGCGATTTTGGTAAGAGGTTTTAGCCCTTCTCCAATATTTGTGCAAATCATAAATTCAACTTCATCGATTCCATTTTCGCAAAATCTTTCTGTTTTATTTATTTTTATTTCAAATTTAGCATTTGGCATTTCTAAATCTTTTAGTTCTTGATTGATTTTTTTTGATAATGTTTCTGCATATTTAGTTCTGACATTACTCATTTGATTTGCAATTTTAAATAATTCTTGTTCTAAATTCTTTATTTGAATTTTTATTTTGTTATGATATTCATCTAAATTTTCTATTTTATTTATTTCATTTTCAATTTTATTTCTAAACTCTAATATTTCTGTAATTGTATTACCATATTTTCTTTTCAATGAAAAAATCAAATCAAGTCTATTTTCTATTTGATTTCTTTCGTTTTCGTCAAAGTCTACTTCTTCTCTCATATAGCTTAAATCTCTTGCAAGTTCTTGTATATCATAATAACTATTTTTTAATATACTTAATTTTTCACTATACTCTTTCCCACAATCTTGTATTTTTTCTAAACTACGTATTGAATTACTTATGGCAATTATTGCATTTTCATTTAAATTTGTATCTATTTCAAATAAATTATCTTTTAGCTTTTCTGCGTTTTGCATCATTTTATGCTTATTTTGTAATTCTTCTTCTTCATTTTGTTTTAATTTTGCTTGTTCTATTTCATTATATTGGTAACGTAATAAATCTAATCTTCTTTCTTTTTCTTGATCTTCTCCATAAGTATTCTTTAGTTCTTGCTTTAATTTATTATACTCTTCAAGCTTTTTTATGTACTCGCATACACTTTCATTCAATTCTTTCCCAATAAATTTATCTAGATATATTATGTGTTGCATTGGATTTAATATTAGTTGACTATCATGTTGCCCATGTATATCTATAATTTTACTCATAAACTCTTTTAATTCATTTACTGTAATTAATCTACCATTTATTTTGCAAGAATTTCTACCATTTAAATGTATTTCTCTTGATACAATAATATTGCCATCAACAGCCACTTCATTGTTTGGACAATAAAAATTTGCTTCTACATAAGAAAATTCTTCTCCATTTCTAATCATTTCTTTTGAAAATCTTCCACCTGCTAAAATTGCAAGTGAACCAATTATTAACGTTTTTCCAGCTCCTGTTTCACCAGTTAGTACGTTAAACCCATTATTTAAATCAATACTCAAATCATCTATAATTCCAACGTTTTTTATATGTAAAGTAGTAACCATTTAGTCCTCCTTAATACACGAATTAATGTTTGTATATTTGTATTATATACCAAATTTTTGTTTTGTCAATTGCTTTTATTTACTTTTTACAAAAATCATGATCTACTCATTCCATTCACAAGTGTGAAAAAAAGGAGCGTATTGTGTATGAGTGACATTCTCAAGTTATCTCCGCAGGCTGGCAATAATGAAATTATTGCTAAAATCAAAATAGACGCTTCTCAACCGGCAACTTTTTTGGGAGTTCCTCAAGGTTCTACCAAAAAGGTAAACAAACGCACTACCGGAAAAAAAGTCGTTACGAAGTTTCGTCAGGTAAAGGCTCCTAAGTAACGCAAAAAAGATGGAAAGTTTTTAAGCTTTCCATCTTTTTCTTTTGGTGACCCCTGCCGTACTTTCAATATTTATATATATCTCATAATAATCGTATGTATTTAAAACTGCCTAAATTATAGTTATCTTAACTGACAATATTTTTAAATATTGAAAAATATTTTTTCTACTGCATACTTTACTGCATACTTTTTAAATTGTAAAAATCTTCAATGACTTCTACTGTTTCTTTTATGTTATAGCCGTCTTGCAATGTATCTTTTACCATTACTTCTATTAACTTTTCATTTTTCTCAAATTTAGCACATAATAATTCTATATATTTTTCCATATTTTTCTCCTTTTACAGAGAAACGCGTTTCTTTTTCTATTTGATTAAATTATATAATATATTTTAGTATTGTCAACAAAAATCGTTCGACAAAATCTTGTGTTTTCAAGCGTTTTAGAGCATTTGTCGAAAAAAAGTCCGCCTGTTTGTAAGGTTTGACTGTCATGATAGTTCGCTCCCAGCGAAGAATAGAATTTTGCAAATAATTATAATAAAATTTGAGCATAATAACTTTAGAGGTAATTTATGTTTGTTTTTATTATAAAAAATGTTAGAGAATCCAAAAACATAACTTTATATAGATTGATGAAATTGACTGGTCTTTCTTACTCTTATCTTTCTGAATTAGAAAATAACAAGGTATTTAATCCCAGTTTAAAAACAATGCATACAATTGCAAATGCACTCACTGTTAAAGTAGATGATTTATTTTATAGTGAATTAGATTTGGAAAAGTTACGTGCAGAGATGCACAATAAAATTGAAATTTTTGGACTAGATTCAAAAGAAGTTCTTGAAGTTAGTCAAATTATAGATCTACTTATAAACGTCAAAATGAAAGAGAGCTAATTAAATATTAGCTCTCACTTCTTTGCAGAGTCTTGTAAAACTTCTTCCACTTATGTATTTCAAACTTATCGAACTAAGTAAATTATTTTCAACTGCATATTTATTCCATTCTTTTTCAGTTAGTATCTTCGATAATTCTTTTATCATTTGCAGAGATTTTTGATATAGTTCTTTCATATATATCACTCTCCTTGATTCATTATACCACATTTTGTAAAATATTTGTGTCGAACTGTGTCGACTAGAAAAATGCGTAAAATCAAGGAAAAATCGACGCTTCAGAATCGATTTTAAGGCGTTTTTATTTTTGAGACAACAAGTTATATGTCTTATTTTTATATAAAATAATAAATTTAAAATTTGTTGAAATTTGATATAAAAAGTCGCTTTGACTCTTGACTAAGTATATGTATTTTTGATATATTATAATAAATCATTTAAGATTTACTCACCATGACAACTTAGGTGTAATAATTAGCAGTTATTCTGCTAGTTAAGCAGGTTTTAACTGCTAATATACTGCATCTGAATAAGACAGTATTATTTTTACAACGGGAGGTGAGTAAATATATGGAGATTATGTTATTAATAAGCGCACTTATTATTATGGCTTCGACTTTTTTAGTAGGACGTTTAACAGAGTTTGTTAAACAATTACATAGCGTCGAACATGGCGGTCTGCTTGACAGTGGTAAAAAGTTAAGATTTGTTTTAACAATTTCATCACAAGAGCAAAAAGAAGAAGCTTGTGGTCCAAACACAAACTCCTCAAAAAATGATTTAGATTAACGCCGTTAATCGAGTAGGAGCAACAGCTCCTATTTTTTTATTTCATTGGTTATTTTATATAACACTTCTTATGTTTTTTCAATAGTTTTTTGTCACATTTAATATAACTGTAATGTTACTGTAATATTTTTGTAATATTCATATTAACATTTTGTTATTAGTATGTCAATATTATATCATAATATTTTTCAAAAATCAACTAATCCGTTTTCCTTGCAACTGTTTACTAGTAGCAATTTTAATACTTTATTATGATATATTTTTATTATCTAAATAAATCTTTTTATATTAGTCTTTAATAACATTTTTATATTAAAAGAACAAAAAAATAAGCTAGGCACTGCCTAGCTCGTTATACTTTTTTACAATATCTTAAGCAAATCCAACCAGATGGAATCTTTCCCCATTCACCTTTTACTTCTGATACATCACAGATACAATTTCTTACTAATCCATTTGCTTTATATCCTACTAATCCTTTTATCTGAGCCTGTGCGTTTAGTGTTAACTGATTGAATTTTTTCCAATCATAACTTGTCCCTGGACCAGTTCGTATTGTTAAAACGTCACAGTCAACTTTATATCTACCTTTACTATATTTTTTACTATTATTTGAAGGTAAATTTGCATTTATATATTTTGTTGGGTTTATAAAATTGTCATTTTTATCTCTTACTTCAAAATGCAAATGTGCTCCAAAACTATGACCAGTATTTCCCATATAGCCTATAACTTGTCCTCTTGACACTTTTTGTCCTACTTTAACTGTTACACTATTATATTTCATGTGTGCATACAACGTATAATATCCATTGTGCTTAATTTTTACATAATTCCCATAAGAGCAACCAGTTTTATCATTTGTTTTATAATTATTTCTGACAGCAACTACAGTTCCTTCTGAATGTGCTGTAATATAATCTAATGTATAACCTGTGCCAACTAAATCAATACCATTATGTACCCATTTTTTAAACGCTTGTGTGATCACATTGCCTTTATTTTTAAATAATCTACTCATCCTCTGTCACCTCGATTTCATCTTTTATTTCCTCAAAAATTTCTTCTGTAGGTTCTTCTACAGGCTTCATTACTTCTATTTTTTCATCTTCCATAATAAACTCCTTTCTCTTTTTATACGTTTGTAAAATTGCTCCAAGTTCCATTGACCATTTTTCGATACTGCAACAAACCACTCGTTGCACTAATTAAAAATTGTACTTTATAAGTCGAAGTGTATGACAATTGTAAGAAATACCCGTTGTTAATATGATTTCCGCTGACTTTGCAATCCGATAAGTATGCAAAACCAGTGAAATCGTCTAATGTGTTCAATTCTTTTTGAACCAGACGTGGAAGTATTCCATTACCTAAACCACTTTGATTTAATCTAGTAATAGCTGAACTAATTGCTGTTGTGTTATTTTCGATTTTTTGTTTATTTTTAGTATGCTGAGGTATCATATTCTGACCCCTCTTTTCTTTTTTAATCTAAATATAAGTGTGTGTGTGTGTGTACAGCCACAAAGGTTTTAGCTTTTATCATAATTTTATTCTCCTTTATTTTTGTAATTAATATTTGAGATGCCTAATATTGCGCCCATAAAAGTTGTAACTGCTGTCATTATTGTTAGAACTATGTCAGTACAACCAATATTAAAGCAATTAAGTATTACACCAGTTAATGTAGTTAAAGCTGGCAAAAATACTAATGTAATCCATTTTAAAATATCATATACTTTATTGCTCATTCTTTTTCGCTTCCTTTCATTTCATTAATTTTTCCCACTTATCATGCATATAAGAATTTTTATGCAAGTCTTTTGTATAATGTTCATACACTTCGTAAGCACGCTTAATTTGTACTTCATCTTTTTCTATTCCTTTTTCTACATCTGCTAAAAAGTCTACTAAAAAATTTCTGCATTGGTTTTCATCAATTTTATCAATTCTTCCATAAATCGGTTCAAAACCTTTGCTAATAGCTTTTTTACAGAACATACATATAGTTGTTATTGCTGTTAAAAAACTTGATATTAGAATAACCCATTGAATTATATCTTTCATATTTTTTTCTCGTATAATGTTATATGTTTATTATACTAACTCCTTTCTTTTGTTTTATTTTTAATTTCCTGCTATAAATGATATATTTGCAAAAATAGTATTTCCGACTTCAGGTCCTTCAAGAGTAATAAATCCATCCTTTGAAATACTGAAAACACTAGCTTCTCTTTTTGTCAAATTTGTAATTGGATAGTAGGAAAATTTCTCAGGTCTAAATCCTGCTGGCAATTGACACACTGTTTTAGCTGTTCCTGATTTCAATGCTAACATTAAAGTAACAATATTGTTATTTTTTTCTATCTTATTAGCATTGCTACTATATTCTTCCCAGCCATTGAGTAGTATCGGAAAAGATACAGAATCTCGAGTCAAACATTGCCATTGCCCCCAAACATTATTATTTTTAGTTCGAAATTTTACTCCCGCAATGCTAAATGAAATTTGTTGTCCATAAGATTTATTACCATATTGCATTCCAATAACACTATGAGTAGCACCTGATTGAATATAATTGTTATCACTGACAGGAGAATTAGTTATTAAGTATGCCTTACCATCTTTATAACCGTCTCCAATTATTTGACTTACATCATCGAATTTACTATCATTTGTTTTTACAAAATAATTCTCAAGCTTATTTTCTACTAGATTTTTAAGTATTTTATATGCGTTAAGCACTATACTCCCCCCTTACTACAAATTCAAAATATTCGCCTACATCACAACCCCAGTCTATTGTTGTCTTAATCTGATTGCTTACTGTGTTAGCTTCGCCTATCTCTCGATAATGACCGTCTGTTCCTGCATCGTCTGAACTTAGTACTAGTAGTTCTCCCATATAATACACATCAAGGCAATGTGTTCCTACTTTATAGTAGCAAGGCAATGTTATAGTTCCACCTTTTGCAACATCTGCAGTTAGCTGTAAAAAGTATTTGTGCTCTATATGTGAATTTATTTCTTCTTCAATGTTATCTTGCATACCATTTAAGTTTTCTGCCGATAATGGTGTTGTTCCTTCGTAAACCGCTTCTTCTACTTCTTGCTTAACATTACCGTTCATAAAGTATGCTTTACTTTTTAATGTTCCATTTTGAAATACCTTCTTTTTCATCTTCTAGCCTCCAGTTTCTCAATTTTGCTTTGCAATTTATTAATTTGTTCTTGTTGCTCTTGAATTGCTTTAGATAATGTTGCTATTATAGGCAACTCATTAATATAATATCTTTCTTCTATTTTTCTTTTTGGGTCTGCTGGTCTCTTAATAACAAAATTAGAATCTATTTGTTCCATTTCTTGAGCTATATATCCTATTTTATAATGTTTACCATCATCTATTTTGTCAAATTCTTTATGTTTAATTTTTTTGATTATATCTAAAGCACATGCACTACTATTTTTTATATTCTTCTTTATTTTTTTATCTGATGAAATATTATTAGCATATACATTTCCGTCAACATTCAAATCAGCTCCATAAATTTGTACTATACTAGCTGGGTACATTGATATAGTTGCCTTTTTACTAGCAGTTCCTAAAAATATAGTTCCACCAGCCACATGAAAATCTCCATTATCAGTTTGTAAAACATAGTTTTCTCCACCGATTTTAAATGAATAACTTCCGACCTGAATTTTTAAAAAATTCAACAGCATTCAATATGTTGATTTTTGGTGTATTGCTATCATATGAATTTTCTGGAATGATTTGCAATAGAACATCTTCAGTTTCTTTATCTATAAAAACTATCTCTCCACTTAGTCCACCAACAATTTTAACATTTCCAGAAATTATACCACTTTTGTTTCCAGAAAGAACTAAATCACATGCAGTTAATACTAATTGACCACTAAAATCTCCAGCATTTTTGCTAGCCATTTTAAAATCTTTAATAAAAAGTATTGGCCAAAACTTCCCATCGCTTTGAGTCGTTATCCCCCAAGCCATTCCATCTTTAATACTTTGATTATAGTCTCCAGGAACCGCAAAAGCTATAAACTTATTTCCATCAAATTTTTGAACACCCATATTTGCAAATACCGTTTCACTATCGTAAAAGTGCTGCCCTGTTTTATCCAAAGACATCAATACTTTTTTATTGTCATCTAATATTGCTAAACTTGCATTTTGATTTATAATCATCATTTGAATAAATTCAGCAATTTTGTTCCAAGCAACTTTAACAGCTTCTGAATTTATTTCCAAATATGTTGCAAATTCATTTTTATCTAATTTAGCGCTTGCCATTATTTCAATTTTTCTGGCGGTTTGTTCTATTCCTGTTTTAAACTCTGATTCAGTTATATACATATCAGTGAAATCATTTTTTACAATGTATTCTGCATAAAATTTGTTTCCTACCATATCGATTAAGTAGATATAATTGTCGCCTTCAAATAACTCAATATTTATATTGTCTAAAGGTTCTTTTATAGTTTCTTCTAATTCCTCTAAAACATAAAACTCTGTTAGTTTTAATCTACGTAGAACATAATCTTCATCTTTCGTTATAACTAAACTATCATAAATATTGCCTTTAAATCGTAGCTCTTCAATGTCTATTATGTACTCTTTTTTATCTGCAGACGGATTAGTTCTACTTTGTTTATCTACTACTATTTTATATTTCATAATACTATCCTTTCTGGTTAACTTGTAATCCTATTCTTGGATATAAATTACTACGAGGAAATAAGTTTGCTTCATAAGTCTTATTTCCTTGCACCTCTAGTCTTAATATATCAGCTTGTCCTGCATCTTTAATATGTATCTCACTTACTCCATCAGTTTTTCTCTTATATTCTGCTGTATTAGATACAGTTTGCTTTATTACATTGATATCTTGCTCTTGTTGAGTTAGTTTTGTTTCGTGTTCAGAAGTTTGCTCTGCTAGTTGAGTTATTTTTTGATTTTGTTTATCTACCAAAATGTAAGTTTGATTTATTTTTTTATCAGTACTGTCTGCATACTTATACTCTGTTTCTGTTTCCTCTGGTTCATCTGTATATAATTTTTCAGATAGTCCATCGTCTAATTCTATTTCATTATTCAGTAAAATTGTTTTGTATGTTACTTCATTTAACACAAAATTAAATATGTCACATACTTCTAAGAACAAAATTCCTTTACTTTGCACATCAAATATATAAAAGCTTAATGTTTTTAAGTAATTAAACATTGCATCAATGTAATCTGCTCTATCATTTGTACTGAGTAGCTGATTATCAGATATTCTGTATTCGTGTAGTCCGTTGGTAGCAATGCTTTCATCATCTTTTCTGTAAATGTTATCGCTTTCTTCTGCTCTGCTAAATACTAAAGAATTTATTATGTATTTTTCTCCAATTGTAATATTGTCTTCGTCTAAATAACTTTCATCTATATTTTGATTTGTTTCTGTTGGATAAATTAAATATAAATTATTTCCCTTAAATAATAAAAAGCTACAAGTTATTGTAGCAATCTCATCTAAGATATCTCTATAAGTGTAGCCTATTTCTATATGTAGCGTTGGATCTACTAATTTATCTGAATTTATAAAAGTTTCTGGTATATTGTCAGTATTCCAATTTAATTTCTGACAAACAGCTAGTAAGTAATTCCTTACTGTTAATTTTTCAGTAAGTTCTAACTCGCTATCTACCATTGCCTCTTGCATTTTAGTATAAGCTAAAATTCTATATGAATTGGTATCTTCTTGTCTTTCACAACTCTTTACATAGTAAGTATTCAAATCTATATAGTTATAGTTTTTTTCATTTACTTTTACGCCTATTTTTCCTGTTATCTTAGTTTTATTTGGCATATATACTTTAGAGTCTATCTCAATTTGATGCATGACTGTTTTGAATAGTGAAGTATTAAATGATGGCTTTATATAATTCAAATTATCACTACTTATGTCATTATTGTTTGCTTTTAATTTCACATCAAATTGCCTACCGTAAGTTCGTATATCGATTTTGAAATTATCATTTACATTTATCATTATTCATAATGCTCCCTTTTTTTATTTGAGATTACTGCACTGCTGTATCCTTCTACTTTTCCTAAATATTTTTGTGAATACTCTTGATCATTCGAATAACACGACATATTTACTATTTTCTTTTTTAGGTCTGGGTTATAGAATGTTACTTTGTTTTCCGCCTTATTAAAAAGAGATAGGATTACTCCTACCTCTTCATTATTTAACCTTCTAAATGTCATTGTTATCTTGGGATATATTCCTTTAAGTGTTCCTGAGTTATCTCCAGATAAAGACCTTCCAGTATCTTTTCCCCAAATTTTGTGATAACCAAATTTAGCTTCTGTTAAATATTGAGCCATTTTTACACCATCTATTATTAAACTTTCTTTATCTATTAGCATAATTACCTCCCATTAGTAGCAAAAGCTAATTCTTGTTTTCTTTTTGCTTGTCCTCTTTGTATTGTTCTTCCATCTAAATTGATTATATATGAGCCTCCTGAAGTTCCAATTTTAGACGCTAGCTTGTCTGCCAAAACATCTAACCACTCCATATTATTTTCTAGAGGTACAACCGCTTCTCGTCCAGCTTCTCCTATAATTGCTTGTGTAGGCTGTGATATAACACCGCCTTTTGCTAATCGTGGAAGATTAAATGTATTCAAATATCCTAAATTGATTCCTGGAACTCGATTTATTACATCAGTCAGACTATTGATTGCTCTAATTGGCGAATTAAGAATATCTTCAATAGCTCTTAACACGCCATTTACCACAGCTTTAAATGCTCCTGATATTGTAGCACCTACTGTTGTTCCTACATTTACTGCCATTCTTCCTATCAATATAAACATTGTTTTAGCAGTATTTTTTATGCTTTTCCAAATATTGCTGAAAATATTTTTAATGTTTTGCCAAGCCCCTTTCCAATTTCCAGCAAATACATTTTTAATAAATGAAATAATCTCATTGAAATTAGCTTTTATTCCTTTCATTGTACTGTCAAGCCAATTCAAAACATCTTGTAAACCACTAACAAAATTGTCATATATGTCGCCAACGACATCTCCAAACATTTGCCTAATCCAATCGCTTTTTCCTTTTAGCCAACCAATTCCACCTTGAAAAAATGTTTTTATTTGTTCCCAATATTTAACTATAATTCCCCATATAATCACTGCCGCTGCTATAACTGCTAATGGTAAGTTACCTATAATTATAGCTAAGCCTAATATTGCTATTCCTATTCCTTGGATTACTTTCCCAAAATTATTGAATGTCGGGTCATTTAAATAAGCAATTAATCCTTGTATCGCTAAGACAACACCTGCAACCATAACACCTATTCCAAGTGCTTTTATTCCTCCTAATCCTAATTTCCAAGCAAGTAATCCTGCTGTTACTCCTGCCATTACTGATAATATTAAATCTTTATTTTCTATAATCCATTTTAACCATGTTGGAGTTTCTATTTTTTCTATATTTGGCAATGGATTCCCATCATTTTCACTAGTTGAACTAGAATTATTTTGCAGTATATTCATTTCGTCGAAACCCTGTAATGACTTTTGTATTTCCTTTGCTGATTTTGCTGTACCGCTTGCACTATTTTTCATTTTCTGAAAATCCTCAGCACTACTATTGCTAAATAAGTTGATACCAAACCACGCTGTACTTATTGCGTTTATGTAACTCAAAGCAGTGTATAATAATTTTATTAGTGATTGTACTATTGGAACTAAAGCATTTGCTATACAGTATCTCATATATTCTAAGTCTGTTGATACTTGACTATTATATTGAGAAACTATATTTATAGCACTTCTTACTGCATTCCAGGCAGTTCTTATTCCTATTATTGCAAATGCCATTTTACCTATTTTACTTATTTGTCCTTGGATACCTTTGCCTATGTTGTTTATTTGATTTTGAACTTTATTTATTTTTATAGACTCAATTTTATTTTTAAATTCCTGTACCTTTGCATTATTTTCAGTTTGCTTTGCTTTTATTTTATCTAATTTAGCATATACTTTATCAATTTTTGAGGCCTGTTTATCTATTTCTAGTGTTGCTTGTGAATATTTTTGTTTCATTAAATCAATATTTGTAGTAAGCGAATTATATTGAGGTACATTAGTACTGCTTAGTCCACCTAAGGTCAAAGTTTTTCTTTCTGCTTCTAATTGTTTAATTTTTTCTTTATATTTATCTGCTTCGTTACATAATTTTTCATATTGATTTATTTCTTCTTGCAATCCTGTTGCTTCTTTATCCAGTCCTAAATTATCTGTTTGTGCCTTTTTTATTTTATTTTCTAATTCTGTAATGTCTTTATCTATTCCACTATTGTCAAGTTTTGTTTTGATTTTTAAGTAACCATCCAAATATCTCACCTGCCTCTTAATTGCTGTTCAAACAGCTTATCAAGTCTTCGTTCTTCAGCTGTTTTTGTATTTTTCTTTTTTAGTGCCAACTGTTCTTTTTGCCTTGCCCATTTTTCATATTCTTTACTGTCTTTTATTTGACTTATATCGAAATCTCTTACAAATCTAACTCTACTCAAAATACATTTTTCACTGAGTCCACAAAGCAAATTGTAAAACTCCCACCAGTGCATATATGTATTTTTATTTAATTTAATTTTGTAGTCATAAAAAAAAGAAGTTCTAATGTATTCCCAGTCTTGCTCGAAATCCATGTCAACTTCAATTTCTTCTTCATCGTTTTCTATTTCTTTACCACAATTCAAATATTTCATTCCTATTTTTAAAAGTTCTTGCCAGTTTTCACTATCTTGTAGCCCTTTATTTCCAAAGAGTAAATATATTATTGCTAACGCTCTTTCTTCTTCAGAAACTTCACTTCTTGCTACTTTCTCACATTGTAGAGCTACTTTGTAGTTTGTATTTATTTTGTACTTTTTATTTTTTATTTGTGCATATTTAGGATAACTATTCATTAGTCATCACATCACTATCTACTACCTTGTATTTTTCTTTTATTCTTTTTTCCATATCACTTACAGTTAACTTCATTTTGTCCATATAAGGTTCTAATGCTTCTGATATATCATCCCACATCTCGAAATATGGATTTCTTCCATTTAAGAATTTCTTGGTTCCGCCCTCTCCCAAAAATAAGTCCATTGCTTCTTCCATTTCTTTATAACATTGTTTAAATGCTTTTACTTTTAGTACCTCGTTAGAACTTAATAATTGTTTTCCTTTATGGTCTTCTTTCTTATTTATTATTATCATCTGTGCCTTTAAGTTGCTTCTTGCTTGTTCTATTAAATTTATACATTTATTATATTTTAACGGTAAATCTATATCTCCTAAGTCAAACTGTATATAAATTTCCTTATTGTTCTCATCTTTCGTAATGTTTCCTTCTTCATCTTGAAAACCTAATTGTATTATATCTTTTTTATTTTTTAATTTAATATATTCCATATTCCCTCCATAATAAAAACACCTGCATTTGCAAGTGTTTTATTGTATTATAGTCTTATTTAATTTTTACCAGCCTGTTATCTCTACAAACTTATAGGTTGAAACCTTTTCAGTAACAAGCCCTATTGCTTTATATTTCCACGTTGAATTTGGTTCTAAGTTATTTATGTTATCTACTGCTGTTCCTAATTGTGCTCCATTAGCATCATACAAATTAAACGTTACTTGAACATATGAATATGTTTTGTTTGTATTGTTTTTTATTTCGCCTTCAATATAAGTTGTTCCTAAACTATCTATTACCTTTTTATCTGACACTAAAGTAAATTTTTCTTGTTGATTGTTACTTGTTGGTGTTGTATTTTCTCCTCCACTTGCCAAAGCCCCAATTCCTATGATAATAACTAATATACCTAATATTACTCTTAAAGCCGTGTGTTTTAATTTTTTACCACATTTTGGACATACTTTTGCACTCTTGCTTACTTCTGTACCACAATCCTTACAAACTTTCATTGACATTTCTAATACTCCTCCTTTTATTTTTTTATGATAGAATGAGTATATTACAAAAGTCGACAAAGAGCAATAGGTTAAAATATACTTTTTATCGACTTTATTCGACATGTTTTGTCGAAACTATGCAGTCTCTTCTGTGAATGTTGGTAAACCACTTGCAAAAGTAACTGTTCCAAATGTTGGGTCGCCTTGTACTTGAATTTTATATTTAATCTTTAATGCAGTTCCACCTTCTAATGTATCAGAATCTGGAACTACTAAAACTTTAAACAGTCTTGCATCATACTTTGGTGTAGACTCTGTTTCGCTCACTCTATATTTAAATACTTCAAGTAATTCTGTCTCTAAGGCTGTACCCTTTTTCATTCTATACATTAAATCATCAATGTATGTAAATACTGGGTCGCCTTTAAGAGCTACTTGTTCTATATCAGAGCCTAAAGCATAACCATCAACGCTATGTCTTTCGTTTTCCTCTATAATCCAGTGTTCGTCTGTTGTTTTAGCACCATAACTATTTTCTTTTGATGTAACACCTTTACCTAGAATTGACCAGGTTTTACTTGTGCCAGTTGGTGTTGTATTTAAGAAATTAACTTTAGCAGTATTATTTAATCTTTCTAATTTCACTTCTGTATCAGCCATTGTATTTTCCTCACTTTCTAAATTTAATAAACTAATTTCGTTTGGAGTATCATTTGCGACTGTTTTTCTTTTAGTTGCCATATTTAATCCTCCTTATAATATTTTAAGTAACATTGGATACGGTAAATAGCTTCATTTGCATTTGTAGCAAATATGTAACCATTTGTCGTTGCTCCAATTTCATATATTCCCTCTATTTTTGGGTATATTTTTTTATTATTATTTTCTTCTAACCAATTTTTAAAATTCTCAAAGAATTTAGAATTATCTATATTATTTTGAATATCTTCGTTCCAATGAAGTTTGCTATCGAAAGTAAATAAAAACTGATAATCAGCACCTATCACATATCTTTGAATTACTGGTTCATATCCAGCATTTTCATTTATTGAATAAGTTTCTACCTTATCAGTTAAATATTCTATATTTAATTCAGCATATTCTTTTAAATAAGGACATTTACTAATATAGTCTCTTACAATATCAATCATTGCTTTACTCATTTATTTATCTCCTTTTGACCTGCATTTAATATATCTGCAAAATGGTCTGCCAACATTCTTTCAACAAAATGGTCTCCTCTTAACGCTCCACCATGATAATTAAGTTTTTGTCCACTTGGAACTTTCTTTATCCCTGGTCTACTCCAATATCTTCCACTCACTGGATCATGAAAAGCGCCTATTTTATATTTAGGGTCAATATATTTCTCTCCTTCGTGCTGATAATGAGCATAAAGTGTATTTATATTTATTTCTCCGCTTCCAACCTTAGTAGAATTATACATACTTGTTATCATTTGCCCACTGTCCATCTGCATATATTTATCGACATGTGCCATAAAACTACTATCAATTATTTTTTGCGTTCTTCCACCCTCTAGACCATATTTATCAACAATTTGTTGTTTTTGTAAACCACTAAAAGCTACTACATAATCAACTTTCATACTAAGCTCCTGTTACAGAGAAATGCCACATATCTTCTGAGCCATAATCTTTAATAGCAATGTTTGTAATTTTTATTACTTCTTGATAATCATTCAATAATTTAGATATAGTTGTAAAATTCTCTACCTTTCCTTTTATCAAATAATCATCATTTTGTAATGTCCATGTTTTTTGCTTTTTTCTAAAGTCCTCTGGTTTTTGATATTCTTCATTTCTATTATCATTTATTAGTATTCTTACAGACAAACCATCATTTTTTGTTAGCTGTGTTCCATTTATAGATATTCCATCATTAGAACTCCAAAATCCTTTTACATAGCTTACTTTATATGCTTTTTTATGGCTCTCATCTATGTATTGATTTATTACTGTTATATCTTTATCAAACATATCTTCCATATTAAACACCTCTATATAATAAGCCTGTATGTAATAAATATCTTCTTAATTTTTCTTTAATTTTCTCTTTTTGGTTAGAAATTTCTACATTAACATTATCTATTCCTAAAGTATCAAATGTTCTTGAATAATCTCCAACACTTTCACTCTTTAGATTATTGTTTGATAATATCGTATCTTTCTTATTTTCTAATTGCTCAACTTTTAATAATATATCAGCAACAGAGCAAGTTGCCATTTGTACTTCATCTTCGTAGCCTTTTATATCTCTATTGAAAATGTTTTTTTGTACTTCGTAACTTGCTCTTACTATTACTTTATTAAAGTCGGTTTCGGGCATGTCGCCCTTATATATGTTTTTATAAAAATCATAATCAGTATAATTTGTCATGCCCTTTTCCTTTCTATGCAAAGTCTACTAATAAATCATCATCTAGGTCTTTTACACCATAGATAATATCAAAAGAAACTTTGTCAGTTTTTGTTTTAGAATCATAATCAAATACAACTCTAACAGCTAATCCATTTGCAGAAGCAATAGCAGCTTTTGCAGCTCCTTGTGGTAATTCCAATTGTCTAGTTACTAAAGCTAGTCCATTTCTATGGAAGCCTAAAGAATGAGCTTTATTTATAAGCATTGCACTTACAGGTGTTTCAATTGCGAATGGTATTTTTTCAGTTACTTTTAGTGTTCCTGCACCCTCTGCTAATGTAACATCTTCTGCTACTTCAAACAAGTAACCATTTACAATTAACTTGTCTCCTGCTTTAATTGTGCCAGTTTTTGCACTACCATCTGATACAGTAAATTGAGTAGCACCTTTTGTGCATTTTACTTTGTAAGCAGTAGCGGTTCCAGCTGTTGCCGAAGCATTTTCTGGTGTATTTTGACTCATAAATGAGTTCATTGTATACACTTTTCCAATTTCAGATTCTTTTAGAGCTTCACTATCTCCTTTGTAACATGCTTTAGCAAAATTATCTAAAGTATTATATTTATATAAAGTATCTACAGATAAAACTAAGTTTCTGTTATTATCTCTTGGTGCTTTCTTTTTGTCTAATGCCTTAGCAACATTAGCAATATCACCTATAACTGGAGTTGATGATACAGATACTTTTGAACCAGCTTTTTCGATACCGACAGTTAATAAATCAACGTCTACTGCTTGTGCTATAGATGATAAAGCTGGAGTAATTACTTGTTCACTAAAATCTTTTATATCTAATGACATTTCTTTTGAAGATACAGCAACAGTAACATCTCTGTATCTATCCATTTTTACTGGAACAGAACCTTCTGTTACTTCTTGTTCTTCTGTTTCTCCTATGAAATTTTTAGCTACAAATTTAGCAGGTTTTCTAACAGTTATTGTGTCTCCTACTTTAACAAATTCTTTTGAATAATCTCTATGAACTAAATTAGCCATAGTTAAGTTTGATTCTAATACCATTAATGCTTCATTAGCAATTATTTGTGGTGTTAATATTGTGTTTCCCATATTTTATTACCTCTTTCTTTCTAATTATTTTGTTTTCTCCATTGTTTATAAGTGTTGTAATCCATTTTTTCTGGATCTCCACTTATTACTTTTCCTTGTGGTCCTTGTGTCGGACCTGAAAATGTTGGCAAAGGCTTATCATTATCAAATAAATAATCGTGGCTTTCTTTAATAGAGTTTATTTGTTCCTCTAATCCTTCCACGATTTCAAATTTGTCATTGTATTTAACCTTTTCCATATCTAGCATTTTACTCAAAATACTAGCATCTTTTGCTTTATAGTTTAATAAAGCCTTGTCTAAAGCATTTTGCTTTTTAAAATCTTCGATTTCTTTAGAACCTTCTGTTTTTCCTCTCTCGTACTCAGATTTTTTAATAGCTTCGACGTCCACTTTTTCAAGTTCAGCTATTTTGTTATTCTTTTCTGAAATAATAGTATCCTTAACATTTAGTTGTTCTGTTAATTCATCTATTTTAGCCTTTAACGCTGTTGTGTCTTTTCCGGAATCAATCATTATTTTTTCGATTGCATCAGTTTCGATTCCTAAATCTTCTAAAAATTTTCTTTTCATAATGTTTCCTTTCTCCTACTACGAACTTTTACGTGTTTTTCGTTCACGATGTAGTTATGCACTTGTTCACGACCTGCATATAGTCGAATTTTTGTATAAAAAATAGAAGTCCATTTTTTGAACTCCTATGATTTAACTATTTAATTATTGTTGAGGGTTAGGATTTGCACCTAACATAGAGTGCCAGTGTACACTCCTACGCCACTTCTGATAACGGTTACCCCTGTATTTTATTCGACTCGGATATTTCTATCGCACTTAGCGTCTACCTATTCCGCCACCTCAAATATCTATATTAATCTTCTATTTTTCTTATTATCTTTTCTTCTGGTATCGGAGATATTCCTGCTATATAGCATTGTTCGCCTCCTATACTTCCTTGTATGTCAGTTATAACTACAATACAACCGTTTGTTAATTCTACTTTGTCTCCTATTTTATATTTCATTACTTTACCACCTCTTTTATTTCATCTTGTCTTATAGTCTCTGTTTCATATTCTGGATATTCTCCTGTATCATCTACTAATATATCAGCTTCATACGCTTTTCCTTGCTCATATATTTCCACTATTGTTGCTTTTCTACCATCTTTTAATATCACAATATCAAACATTTTTATTTTCATCATTATTACCTTCTTTCCACTTTTTACTTGTTACATATGCACTTGTCATCTTAGTCTTTTTCGTATCTTTATCTATTATCCAAGCTGTTTTTACATTTGCATTCTTACCGTTTTCTCCTGTCAAATTCATTATAATTTCGTATCTTGTACCATATCCCAAATCTGGCTTTTCTGTTGCATTAAACTTATTTATATTAGTTCTTATATTCTCTATCAATTTATTTGAATTGCTTAAGTTATATCCTAGTGCTTTTTCAAATGCTTCTGCCTTATTTTTATCTTTTAATGGATTTAATGCATACTCAGTAAATTTTTCTTCTGGTATTATGGCTTCTTGATAATTTGGTAATAATATTATATCATTTTTTTCTTTTATTGTCACATTTTTATATCCTTTTATATATTCCCTTGTATAATCTCTCTTTAATTTGTTTTCTTCTGTAAATGTATTTAATCTATCTTGCCATTCTTTAGCTTTTATACTCGATTTTTTATAGCCTTCTTCATCTTCTACTTTATTAGCAATTACTTGTTTTCTTTTCCATCTACGAATGCCATTTTCCAAGTATCTTTGCTTCTGTGTTTTTTCGTATTCTTCCTTGTTTTCATCATAGGTAAATCCTAAATCTTCTTTTTTTGTGGAGCCATACCAAACAGTAAATAAGTGCTTGCAGTTAATACCTACTATTCCTCGTGCATCTCCATAATTACAATGTTTCATGAAATCAGGAAGTTTCTTTTCTTCTTCTGTGGCCTTTCCATCATAATCCCAGCAGAAGAATTGAAGTTCTTGCCACCATGCATGATTTGTGTAGTCTTCTCCTCCGTCTCCTGTTCTAGCACCAAAGTGATTAGTAACTCTTACTATATGATTTCCACTTTCTTTTATTACTTCTTCATTTACTTTTCCTGCCAAACCTCTAGTTGCGATTAACAAGTCTCTTCTTACTGTTCCTACAACATCATAATTCCTCACTAAACCGTTTTTATTTTGATAAGCAAGTATTGATATACCTTTGTCCCCTAACTTGTCTAAACTGTCTAATATTGCCTCCTGATAACTACAAACACCTGCATTTGTTTTTATGTATGTTTCTGTTATTATATCTGTATAAGTTTTCCTTACTTGTTCTTGTATATTTTTGTTTAAATTTAAGAAAGATTTTTGTATTTCATCATAACTATATTGTATTATATTTTCTGGATTTAATAAAGCATTTTTTTGTGTTGCTATATTTAATTGATCAACAGGTATAGAGCTTATGCCTATATCTTTCATTGCTTTTGCTAATTCTTTTTTTGTTTTTCCAGTATATTCTTCTAATAGTTTTAATGTTTCACTGTTTAGTCCACCAAGCTCTTTTAGCTTTTCAAAATACCAATAATCACTGTTAATAAATTCTTCATTTATATTAAAATGCTCTGCAATTTTCTCTATTAGTTCTAGTTCTATTTTAGAATATATACTTATAATAGGCTTTATTGCACTTTGTATTTTATTTTCTATCATAAACTATTCCTCTTGCACATCGTTAGGTATTTGTTCTTTGCTTCGTTCTCGCATTTTATTTACGTATTCTATTGCTTCTTCTTCTGAATAATCTCTCGTTTGTACAAAGTATTCTATGTCATCTATTAAACCTGCATTTCTTTCTATTAAACTTTGTGATTGTTTCTTTTCACTATCAACTAGAATACTATCGTCCCAATCAAAGTTTGTAGTTGCCCCTACTTTGTGTTTTATTCCATACAAGCTCATTAAAATATCTATGCTATAAATCAAATCTTCTAATGCTGTTTGCAATGCTCCTTGAATATCTGATACAGTTACATAGTAATCTTGTTTACTTGATTTAATTTCTGTTGCTGTCTTTTCAATATTTTCTATTTTAGATATAGTTCCAAATGCTAACCCACATTGACTCTCACATTGTCTTAACCACTCATTTAATCCATTAAACAATGCTGTATCTCTTATTTGAGGACTAAATACGTTCCACTTACTTTCGTCTCCAAAATCTAACTTTCTATATAGTCTTTCTTTGCCTTTTGGTAATATATCATTTCCGTTTTTGTCTTTTGTAAATGCCGTTGCATCTATATCAACAGCAAGTTCAGAGCCTTCATATTCCCATAATGTTCTGCTGAATTGTTTGTCTATTTCTTCTAATGTATCAATAGCATTTGCAAATATTGCAACACCTACAGGACTTGTATTGTCAACTGGATTTGCAATAGGTATTCTAAAGTATCCTCCTAGCAATCTATTAACATCATTTATTTGTATTTCTTCTTGGATATTAGCCCAATCTTGCACTTGTGAAAGTAAGATTTGATTACCTAATATATTAGAATTATGTACTGTAGTTTTATATGCTTTGTTCTTTATTGTTAATACTGTGTCATTTAATTCTTGATATTCAAGCCTTGTATATATCTCATTTCCTCTTGTGATTTGGTCAATAAAAATAGCACCTAGCAATTCGCCAGTGCTATCAAATTTTGTAGGTATAAATTTATCAGCCTGAATACAACTTATTTTTATTTTTCCATTAGCATAAAATGGTTTAAAGAACATTCCGCCTTTGCCAAGAGCATACTCTGTATTAGTTCTTATATTCTTAATAAACCTTTGATATATCTTATCTATCTGTTTATCATCTACTTGTGATTTAAATTCTATTGTTACAGCCTTTGCAACTTTTTCGCATATTGTTTTCGCAACATATAATGACTTAACTTCTTCATTTAGCCACGGTGCTTTACTGTTGTATATAGCTGACCACTTTTCAATGGCAGATAGCATTTCATTGCTTGTTGATATATCTATATTAAAATCTTTTGCTATATCAGTTGTATTAAACATTTTATTTATTGCTCCTTTAATAAAATTTACTATTCTTTCAAACATTTTCATGTTCCTCCTATGCAACTCTACTATATTGTCTTATATATCTTTCCCAGCTGTATTCAAATGCATCTAATGTGTCTATGTCTGATGTTCCATCATCTAATCTTTCATCTTTTCCCTGTTCTTTTGGTTTATCATTATACACTGCATTTTCAAACGCTAACTCTAATGTTTTACAATCATGTGTCATAAAGTATCTAAAACTAGCCATTAAACTTGTAGTACATCTTACTCTGTCTATTATCTCTTCTTTGATACTGTTTCTAACGATTATGTGCGGATATTTTCTTGACACCATAGTTTTTATTCCATTTATCAGTGTTTGTTCAGCACTATCTGGATACATTGCACTGACTTGTCCATATTTATTTTGTACTCTTTCAATAAATAAATCTAATGCATTATATAATTGTTGTGGTGTCATTCCTGTTGCTTCTATTCTTTCTGACATTAAAGATGTCAATTTTGAGTAATCATTCTTTAAACCACTTGCAACAAATGTATGTGCAGAACCATTGCCACCAAAATCTATTCCTATTTGAATGAAGTCATAATCTGGGTTATCAGTATAATATGCTTCTTTATTATCACTATAAACAGTATATATAGAACCTTCCGCAGTTACCCATAATCCTAAAATGTTTCTCTTATAGAATACTCCTACAAACATTCTCTTATATCTTTCTTTTACTGCTTCTGATAATGTTAAATTATCGTCCATTGTAAAATGTAGATATAATATATTTTTTTCTTGTATCTTGTCTATATATTCTAATTTAAACCAATGATTTGGACTTTTAGGATTACAATTAAACCAAAATTTGGCACCTTCAATACTTAATCTTGCTACACCTTGTTCAACAAATGATTGTGGCATCAATGCTACTTCGTCAAAGAATATTCCAGCTAAAGTCATACCTTGTATCAAATCTTGACTAGCTTCATCTTTTCCACCAAACAAATAAAAATAGTTAGTTTTTCCATTTTTACTAACTATTAATAAATTTTCACTTCTTTTATGTTCATATCTATATTTTAATGAATGTAATTGTTTTTTTAATGTGTTAATAACATTCCTGTTTAAAGAACCTATCGTTTTACCACATATGGCAAAATCGCATTCATCATATTTTTCCATAGCCCACATTACAAAGCTTGGAGCCATACTTACTGTTTTTCCACTTCTGACGGATCCATCTGCAATAATTCCATCTTTGTCTTTCATTGGAGAGTTATCATTCCACCAAGTAAAAACTTTTAGTTGCTTATTAGACATTGGTTTCCATTTGAAATTAGCTTTACCCTTCTTCATTCCAAATATCCTCCGTCTTTTGATTTAACGCTTCTATAAATGAATTGTCTTCGTCATTATAATCTTCTTTAGGATCTAATATATCATTTAAATCTTTCAATGCAGATGTTAGCTCTTTTAGCCCTTTTCTATCTATAATGTCTATATATGACTTTATTTCTTCCTCTTCATTTATTGTTTCTTTACTTGGTTTACACATATCGTAATTGTATTCTACTGTCTTAGTCTTTTTCTTATTTCTCGCTATATGCATATTAAGTTCATTATTAGCTTGTACTATTTTGCTTAACAAATCATTTGCTACATCTTTTACTTGTATTATTTTATTAGCTTCTTTTTCCGATTCTTTTTCAAGTACTTTTTCTATTACTTTAGTACTTTTTTGTTCCTCTTTTAGTACCTTTTTTTCTTTCCAACCTTTTGTACTCTTTTTGGTACTTCCGTTTTGTTTTATTCCTTTATCTTTTAAGAAGCTACTTACTGATTTATAATTACCTAATATATATTCTTTTTCTAACTGCTTCCAGTCATACTTTGCCACCTCGCTCACCTACTTTGTTTTGTCTTTAATGTTTTGGTTTACATTCATTTTTTTACCTCAAAATATTTGTCTACTATTTCATGAATAATGTCGTAAGAATTTGATATTATATCTGCTACATCTTCTTCTGAATAGTCTTTTGCATCATGTGTTATATAATTATCTATATAGCAGTGTGTCAATTCATGTATTAAAGTAGCTCTTTTTCTATCTATTGGCAAATCTCTATCTAAATATATTTCTTGTATATCACAATGTGTAACTCCGTAGTATCTTGGAGTTACACTTTTTATATTATCGTCTTCATTTGCTCTTCTTTCATTTTGTATCCTTTTTATTTCACTTTGTGATTTTTCTTCTATTGTCCATGTTCTGTTATTTATTTTAAACTTCATTTTATTTCTCCTTTACATCTACACAAATCTCAAAGTACACACACTTCTCACATTGCTTCTCTCCCTCAATAACACACTTTTGTCTCTTCTTGTTTGCGTATGCTTTTCTTATTTTATATTCTTCGTCTATATATGACGCTATTATACTACCTTTCATCTAAATACCTCTTTTGTGTTTTTATAATTCACTATGCAATGATATGTTCTCTGACCGGCTTTCTTCACTTATTTTAGAACGAGTAAAACCGATAAAAAGCAATCGTTCTTCACAAAATTGACTAGTTTTTGCATACTTGCTTAATAAAATAGTCAGTTTTATTAAGTAGCTCTTTATATCACTGCATACTAAATTATAGAAAAATAGAGCCACGTTCTATGAACATAGCTCCGTAAAAGATATTTCTTTTTCTTGGTTGCGATGGTTGGAATCGAACCAACTGCCTTTAGCTTATGAGGCTAACGAGATTCCAGTTCTCTACAATCGCAATATTTAATGAGCTTAACTAGAATTGCTCTACTGCATCTTTTATCTAAAATTACGAAAGGAGGTGATTAACCTAATATATAATAATTTATCTAGTATTATTATTATCTTTTATGTGGCACATTTCTGTGCCTGCCCGCTTTATAGGGCAAAGTTATTCAACTATCTTCCAGTCTTCTGCTAACATGTCAGCTTGACTTGCTAACCAGCCTAATTGAATACCTGATGTTCCAACAAATGCTATTGCTTTATTTCCTATTGCTTCATGCTCTGAATTTATTGTTTCATTATTAGCATTTTTATAACTGATATTGGTTGCTAATTCTATATATTGATTTTTTCCATTCCAACCTTGTCTTTGTGCTCTTTTTCCTCTTTTTAAATTAGATATTGCTTCTCCAAATGTAAATGTTTGAATATTTAATTTTGATTCATCTATATCATCACATATAACCCAATTATCAGCTACTATATTATCTAAATCTACAAATATATCTTCCGTTTCTAAAAAAGGGATTACACTTCCATCTTTACAATGCATTGTTATTGTTCCATTTTCTTTTACCCAATAACCTTTCCAGTGTTCTCTTTTTATTTTATGCCCTTGTTTTAATGCTTCATATGCTTTTTTAAATTCCATTTTTCCTATTCCTTTCAAAAAATAATAAAAGAGTAAACATTTAAAACATTTACTCTTACACAAACAAATTGCTTTTGCAAATACTTTAGTCGCTCGGCCTTTGAGATATTTTTCATATCTGCGACTTTTTATAATTTATCTATTATAATTATAATACCTTAGAATCAAAATTGCATCCAAATTTCATCACAATTTTATCACAATTTTTCATTATTCACCTATATTTAGTACATCAAGCATACTTTTTATTGCCGTGTCCCTTATATTTAATAATTGGTTTATAGATTTTGGTTTTTGGAACTCCATACAGTATTGTTGTGATACATAATCCCATTTAGATTTTTCCATATAATATATCTTTATAACAAACTTTTCTTCTGCTGATAGTTGATTTATCATATTTTCAACTCTTACTATTTTTTTTTCTAACTCGTCTTTCAATTTGGTTAGTTCTTCTAATTTGGTTTGTAAAAATTGCCTATCTTCTTTGTTTATGTGTCTTTCTTCTCTATGGTAATTCATTGCCGTATTTAGTACTTTATCTGATACTTTGTTTGTATTACTATGTATACTATCATAAGCCTGTCCAGCTAACTGCATATTTTCTATAATTTCGTTTTCTGTTTCCTCATATACCGTTCCAGCATATTCCAATCTTTTATCATATTCTTCTTTTTTTAATTGTATTTCCGTCAGCTTTGCTTGATTTTTTAAGTGATCCTTTAACATATTTTCAATATCTTCTTTAATATATTGCATCTTCTGTACCTCCTACAAATATTTTTTTAGATCTTCTTTTCTGACTGCTAATGTTAACTTGCCTAACTCAAAACTTATAACTCCATCTTTATCTAATATCTCAAACTGCTTTTTTACTATTGTATCTCCATTTATCATAACCATTTCTATTTTATCCATTACGTGTACCTCCAGATTATCTGATTTCTTTCGCTTTATTTATAAAATATTGTTTGATACAGTCTTTGCAATCTAATTCTCCTGAATTTGTGTCACAATTTACTTTTTTGCATATATCTTCGTCAATATCTAAATTCATAATATAATAAGTCATTTGTTCTATTATTTTATCTTTTTGCTCCAGTTCTTGCTTTTGCCATTCCATATATTCAGCTTTAGTTCTATCTAATTCATCTCTCATTTCTCTTACCTTTTGAATTGGAATATAGTTTTTATCTATGTAGTGTTGTATTTTCTTTATGTTCTCAAATGGCGTATTTCCAAATAATTCTTCAAATTCTTCCTCGTTCATTTTATTTTCTCCTTTCTAGTAGTTCTTGTAAAATTCTTTTTTGTGCTAGCAATTTTCCTGCCTTTTCAATAAATTCTTCATCTAATCCACCTTTTGAATTATCAATACTTTTACCTATTTCTCTATTTAATTCTTCTATTTTGTCTTTTACTTTTTTTAATATAGCTTTCTTTTCCGTCTTTAAATCCTAGTTGATATATTCCTGCATTGTCTAATATTTCTATCATTTTTATATCTTCTTCTATACTATTTTCTTTCACTTAATTCCACCCCTCTCTTGCCCTTTTGTCGTAAAACTCTTCTAACTCTTGGCATTCTTCCTTTAGTTCTTCTGATATTCTACTTATGTTTTCTTTTATATTCTGCATAGTATCTTTGTCATCTTTGTAAATTTTAAGGTTATTTTTATTTATTAAATATATACTTTGTAAATATAAAATATAATCTGCCTTTTCTATTATATATTGCAACTCTTTATATGGCTCTACTGTATTAGCTCCAAATGCCAATTTAGGCACATTTAAACATTTTTGCAATAGTTCTATAAGGTCATTTTCTTCCACTTAAAACACCTCCTAAAAGTCACTAACATAAAATTCTAATGTTTCGTCACAACTCCAACATTTTTTATAATTTGTTTCTCCACAGTCTACATCATAAAATATATTTTTTTCTCCACATTTTAGACATTCTATCTCAACATCTTTACATGTTCTTGTACTTACTTCTATTTTCACTATGTATCACTCCTCTCAATTTTTCTCTTTCAATCTGTTGTTTTTCTTCCTTAGTGTCTTGTAATTTTAATAAAAAGTATGTATATATATAATCTAAATTTGTACTTCTGCTTGTATCTATTCCTAGTACTTTTAAGGCGCTCATTAATTCTCTCGTTTTTAATATACAATTTCTTATAACATCATTTTCGCACTTACATTCTTTTCCAAATTCTATTTGTATTGTTTTTATGTCCATATCTTATTTACTCCCCTCAACTAAATATTCACATGTTACCATTCCATTTAATATTAATTCGCACATAAAATCTTGTGCTGTTCTTACATCACTGTATCTACAATTAGCATTTTTAGGTATTCGTGGGTCTGTATCTTCCCATTTATTAATATCTATCATTACAGGACTTAAAAATATATATTGTATTCCTCTTGAAAAGCATAGATAATAACAACTATCATAAGGCTTTTTACATTTTTTAAATCCAATTTTTTCAAATTCTTTCATATCTACTATTGGTACTAACATATCTTATTTACTCCTTTACTGATAAATCTAATATTATTTCTTTCATTGTTTGTTCACTATAATTATATGCTCTGTCATCTATATATAATTGAGCTGGTAATTTTCTGTTTGTTACTCCTATGCAATTCAAATCATTCCAAAATGTTTTGTCATTACTTATACTTACAGCCTCGCACCAAAATCCTTGTTTATTCCACCAACTTATTATTTGCATTGGTTCTCTTGTAGAACATATAAAAATCGGTATTCCTGCTTTTTGTAAAAAACACATTAAGTTAATTATTTCTTTGTTATGTTCATCATATATACTTCCGTCTTGCCATCCTTTTGAATATTTATGAATAACTCCATCAAAGTCAAAACATACTGCGTGTCCTTCTTTTAATTTTAAATTTAAATTTTCTACTAATATATTTTTCATAACTTTACCCCTTTACTACTAAATTGGCTCTGATTAAATCTTGTATATATTCTTCTAAACATATTTCTTGTTTTTCTATGGTACAATCTAAAGGTAATTGAAAATCAATTGTCCTATCTTTAAATATTTCTACTAAAATTGGTATTTTTTTCTTAACTAAAGGCATTGGTCTATAATAACAAATTTTTGCATCTTGTTTATTATGGTGTGTAAAATGAAATCTTTCGAGTTCTTCTAAATCTACATCATCTCTTATTTTAAACATATCTATTCTCCTCCTAATAACTCTGGATTATCGTAAATATTACTAATTACTTCCAACTCATAATCATATTGTATAAATTTTCTTAACGACTGATAATATCCTTGCTTTCTGTGCAATCCAAATTCTCCATCTTTAAACTCAACAAATCCTTTTTCGATACAATAATCAACAAAATTACCTCCAATATATTGTTTACATTTTATAATGTCTCCGCTCATATATTTCTTTCCCGTTTTTATCGTGTAGTCCTGTGTATTGCATTAATACAAAACTTGGTTGATACGGTATACTCATTCCTATAAAGTCTCTATCGTTCGGTTCAAAATTCCAAGTACCTTCTTCAAGTGTTATTTGACCAATTTTAAACATTTTCTTTAAATCTTTATGCCATGCTCTAAACTTTATCTCTCTATTCATCTTCTCCTCCTACTTTAATGAAACCACATATTTACTCTATGTTTGTAACAAAATTGCAACATATCTAGCCACAACTCTTGCATTGTCCATTTATTACTATAAGGCAAATCTTTAATTTTTAGTTTCTTCAACTCATTATAAATTTTTTTACATTCTTCAGGTGTTAATTTTCCATCACAATCACTATGCCATAAAAATATATCTAAGTCATCATTACATAAAGTATTCCATTCTTCTGTTTCTTCTGGTTGTAAATCTTCTTTAAATGTTTTTTCGTATAATTCGCCTGACCTTTCGTTATAAGCACTTGCGACTTTCTTTCTATATAAATTAAATCTTATATATCCACCATGGTAAGTATCTTCTCTTTCTAATCCTTTTATATTTATATCTAATCCCATTCTTATTTCCCTATCTTATAGCAATTAGCCTCAAACTGTTGATGTGTTAGTATTGTTTTTATTTGTCTTATTGATATAAAATTATATTGATAATTGCTGTTTAAATCTAATTCAATACATTCTGTTGTATCATTCGTCACATCATAATCTACTGATATAACTCTATATCCGTTTACAAAATCTCCAACTTCTATTAAATCTATTAGTTGTTTACTGTGGTTTGCTATATTTTCCTTTTTAAATGAAAAAGGTAATTCAAAATTCATTTTTACATATATACTATCTTTATTTATTCCTATTACTTTTCCTATTCCTAAAGCTATTAACCTAAAATCATTGTTAATTCTCACATATTCTCCAACTTCTATATCTTTCATATTTCCTCCCTTGTAATAATTTTTATACTTAGCTCTGGATACTTATACTCAAATAATTTCTGCTTAATCTTAAATGTCTCTGTTTTCATTCCTTTTGTGTCCTCAACAATTGTTTGTCCATTTTCCTCGTAAACAAAATCTGCTATGTATTCTATTTTTCTATGTGTCTTGCCATTTTTCTTGAATCCTTCTTGTAATAGAAATGGTACTTGCAGTCTTAAGTTACTTATCTGTTTTGCTTTTTGTAATAGTTTTAATTCTTGATATCTGTTAGCTTCCAAAATGCTGTCAAACTTTATATTATCTACTACTATTTTTCTATTTTTGTACTTGTTCATCCTTTGCTTCCGTTCTATCCTTTCATCAAACTCGTCTGATATTTAAAAATTATTGGTTCAACATATTTTTGTGCCTCTAAAATAGTAATCTTTGTCCCTTCGTTCTTTTTAGTTTTCATGTATTGCTTAGAGACCTGTTGTACTGTTAACCCTCTTTTCCATAAATCAATTATTTGTCTATCATCCATTTCAAACTCCTAATTTTTCTTTATTTATTCCTCTGGCATATTGTACACTTTAGCTTCTATTTCGTACCAATGTGCAATATCTCTTAATATTTCTTCTGCTCTTTCTTCTGTATCGTAAGTACCTAATTCTGTCGCATAGCCCTCAAAATTTCCTGCAAATATTTTATATATCTTTTTACTTTTTATGTGCGTGCCATAAGGCTCAATTCTTATATTTTGTATATTATTAAAGTTTACTATTGTACATTTATCTTGACTTACTATTATCATAACTACCTCCTAATCTATTCTTGGAATATGTTCGTAATTCAATGCCTCAAATCCTGACTGTGTTCTCTCATATACTGCTACTGTCTTACCTGTATAATCGCATTTCTTTTTACCTATTGTTTTTACATATCCCATTTTCTCTAATTCTGTTAATCTTGGTGCAGTATAGTTTCTTTCTGTACTTGGTATAAATCCTAAATCAAATAACTCTACTGCTATTTCTTTTGCTGTTTGTGGTCCTGTTATTAATCTATCTAAGATTTGTATGTATCTTTTTTTCTTTTTATCTTGTATATCTTCAAAACTCATTTGACGAGTTCTATATGTTGTTGTATTCATTTGTTATCACTCTCCTATCTAAATAATTCGTACTCTAGTTCTATCCTTTTACATCTGCAAAAATCTTCTATTTGTTTATATTTTTCTATTTCCTGTTCTATTTTTTGCAATTCATTACTTACCTCTTTGTTTTGAACCAATTCTTTATATACTAGCTTTCTTAAAAATTTTTTTGTATCTACTTGACTATATGTTCTTCCTGCTTTTGAACTAAAATAGTTTAAAGTGATAATATTTCCATAATAGCTCTTTACTGTTTTTAGTTTATATTTTCCATTTTCTAGTGCTCTTTCATATAGTGTAGTAGAACTTTCGTAACAATCTGAACTTTCGTGCAATAAGAATTTTTTATCTTCGTAGTCAAAATATATAGCCCACGGTTTTGCTTTTCTTATCTTTATTTTACTGGCTATCATTTCCATCTCTATCACTCTCCTAAATTTGTATATAATTTATTAAAATCTATATCTTCTCTTTGTTCGTAATTGTTGTAGCTCTTTGCTTTTTTACTATTCTCTTGTTTCTTATAGTTTTTATCTTCCTTTTCTGCTTCTAAAACGCTCTTTATCCCCTTTTTGAACCAATTATTTAATATTCCTTTTATGTACTGTATCGTTCTTTTATCTGCTTCTACTGACTTTTGCATTGCTAAAATTATTAAATCTTCTGGCATATCTTTTGCGTAATCTGATAATACTTGTAGTCCGTAAGGTGTTATTAAACCTATGTTGTTATTATAAAAATCAATAACTTGTTGTAGACCGTCAACACGACTGTCGTCTATTGTTGTTGTTATATTATTATCATTCTTTATATTCTTTACATTCTTGTTTGTGTTCACTTGTTGTTCAGTTGTTGTTCGCTTGTTGTTCAGTTGTTGTTCATTTTGTTGTTCATCTTGTTGATATTTATCCCACGAAACAATTGTTATTAGTCTGTTTTTGTTACTTTTTTGTTGTTCAATTTGATGTTCATTTTCTAACGATTTTAAAATTCTTTGCACTTTATTTTCGTCAATCTTTAATTTTTCCGATATAGATTTTCTTCCAGTAAGTAATTGACCTCTTTTTAATGTTACTCTTTCTCCCTTAAATAACACATCATATTCTTTATGTGTAGTATTAAGTAGTAGATATATCCATACTGCTAAATAATCACTATCTTTTGTTATTATTGGATTATCTAATGTTTTTCTATGTAACTTTATCCAACCTTCCATATTTATTCCTCTTTATCAATTTTTTTGTACTACTACTGAATAATTACGCTCTATTGATATTTTTAATAAAAGCTCTAATTCCTCTTGATTCACATCATTATATCTAATTCCATCTGCTGAATTATCTGTATAGTCAAATATATTATCTGAATTTATAATTAAAATACTGTACATTGTTTTCTCCTTTCGTAAAAAGGGCTAGTTTTTGTTGTCTAGCCCTTGTTGTTTAACTAAATAATTTTCATTAAATATTTGCACAAAGTTTTCTGTTTTATAGTGCTTTTTAAACTCTTTTTGTGCAACTTTATGCAATTTTTCTTGTAAAGTTCTATTATTTGTAACTAAAATGTGGCATTTTCTACAAATTGGTATTACTAATCCATATTTCATACTAACTTGCCTATTTTTTCCTTCTATAAGCTCATGTAATTCTTGTTTCTTATTGCCACATAAATAACAATGTTCTATATCTGTTGTTATTATGCTAAATCTATTTTTTTCTAATTTTGCTAGTTTCTTACTTTTCTTTTTAATTGTTGTAATTTCCTTTTTCTTCTCTGTTTTAATTTTGGGTACCGGATGAAACGAATTGCTTAAATCTTTTACTACCATATTGCCTCCTTATTAAGGGCGCGTGGCACTAACAATAACAATTAAAAGGGGAGTTTTGTTCATCTATTAGTGCCACTCCAACTGTCTAACAAACTCTTGATTTCAGCTGGTGTCTTAGTTTCTATTTCTAATTGCTTACATTCTTGTATTAGTAATTCAATCAATAAACTCATTTCTTTTGTGTTGTATGTACTGGAGCCATAGTAAGCTTGTACTTTTACGCACTTGTCTTTTCTCGAAATCTCTCTTACTAAAAAACCTAATCCTTGATTCTGCCAAATTCTTTTAAAATCTTCAAATGCTTTCTCTTCTATTATCATGGCTTGAAATGTGCCAATATTTGAAATTGCATCTTTGTATATATCTTCTTTTGTTATTACTGCATCATTTGTTGTTAATTTTTTTGCAATTAAATCACATAGAACCCAACAATATGAATTAGCATCTAAGGACCTCTTTTTATACCATTTCTTTAGCTCAATATTTAGCTTATTTTCGTTTTTAAGTTGTTCGACAACACTTATCTCATTCGTATCTAAAACTATGCTTATTTTTGGTTTTCGTGTGTCAAAATCTATACTAATATCATTTATAATTCCTGTAGTTTGCATATTTACCTCTCCACGTGTTGATGCATTAAAACATATTCTGAATTTTCTCCCATATTATTTAATAAAAATTCACTAGCTTGTTGTTTACTTAAATGACTATCTTTTGCTCTAAATTCATAAACATATTTGCAGTCTTGTTGTTTTTCTTTTATTCTTTCTTCTATCTCATCTTCGTCATAGTTTCCTTCAATAAGATATAGATCATAACCTTTAGCTGTTATTCCTTCGACTGTTTTCGTATCTGTCATATAGATTACTTTATAATCATCAAATAGCACTCTATAGCCACATTGTAATACGTCATGATATAATTTTATTGGTACGACTTTAAACAGCTTATAATCGTATTTTGTGCCAATTTTAAGTACATCTATATTCTTTCTTTCAACTCCACTCTCAAGTAATGGTTTTAATAGCCATTCACAACAAGCAAATCTTAATGTTGGTCTTTCTTGTACTAATTTCTTAATTGTTTCTTTTTTAAAGTGATCTGAATGTATGTGTGTGAGAAGTACTATTTTTAATTTTTTATAATACTTCTCTAATCTTTTAAAAGTAACTCCACAATCTATTAAAATTATGTCTCTTATTATCGTTGCATTTCCTGTACTACAACTAGATATAATTTTATAATTCATTCATTGATACCTCTTTTGTATTCTCTATTTGTTCTTCTATTATTTCTCCTTGTACTTCAATAGGCTCTTGTTGTGAAATTTCTTGTTGCACTTCCTCTGCTTCATACATTCCTGCTAAGTCTTCAACAAATGTTTCTCTTAATGCTCTAACTTTTGCTACCTTTTCAACCATTGTTGCCCCCTTACTTCCCCAATTTGAATTTAATTGTCCTTGCCCTGTTTTTTGTGCTACTTCGTTAAAACTTACACTTGAATATGTAGGGTGTGACCAATCTTTTCTAAACACTCTAGCCCAACCACCTACAAGTTGTTCAGTTCCTAATCTAAATGTTCCTTGTCTCTCTTCTATTGTTCCATCATCTTTTTGAACTATAATTCCACTTTCCATTCCATCATAATTTGAATTTAATACTGCTCTTTTCAATATAGCATCTTTTCCAACAACTAATTGTGCTGGTACTCCTGCTTTATATTTAATTAGATACGCTTCTCTTAAGAATGGATTTAATTTTCTAACTTTACAAAGTTCTGTAAATAGTTTAAATTCTTGATTTGTTATTTTTGCATCTGTTCCTACTATATACTCTTGTACTATACTTGGTGTTAATTTTATTTCATTTCCATCAATGTCAAATTTGACCATTAATTCATTATTTTTTTGTACTTCATTACTCATAATCGTAACCTCCACTTTCTAAAAATTGTTTTAATTCTCTTAATTTTGTTCTTGTTCCTCTTACTGTAAATTTTAAAGTTAAAATTTCTTCTATTTTTTCTTCTACGGATGGTGAATTTAATATTATTTGTTCACTATACTTGTCTGACTCTTTTGCAGTATCCACAACAAATTTTTGAAGTTCTTTTTCTTGTTCTATTTTTTTCTTTTCTTCTTCAATAGCCTTAAATCTATTTGTCACACTTGTTATTGCTTGTGATACATTTAATGTTTGTTTGTACTCAACTAATATTTCTGTCTTATGTTCTTGTGTTTCAATTAATTTTAAATCATCCACTATTTTGTCAATAAATTGTTTTGCTTGTTCTTTTAAACTTTTCATACTCGCTGATAAAGTTGTATTTATTTTTGTTTGCTCATATGTGATAAAATCAATATTATTAGCTGTTTTATATTCTTCAAAATAATCTTTTACTTCCTGTTCTTTTTTTGCTTTTAATTCATTTTCTATAGAATCTATCTTTACTTTTAAATCATTGTCGGCACTTTTATATTTATCTGATATATATGTCTTATAAATTTCTTCAAATTGCATATATGGTGCTAATATTTGTTCTTTTACAATCTTTCTTTGTTGTTCAACTTCTTTAAATTCTTTATTTAAACTTGCTCTTATTTGTTTTATCGTTGTTACATTCTCTTCTGTGCAAACCAAATTCTTTGCATTTTCAACCTTTTTATCTACATCTAGTGATAATTCTTTAAGATGTTCCTCAATTTGAGGTAGTTGTTTTACTACTATTAATTCCTGATTACTCATCGCATTTGTCCTCCAAATCTTCATAATACTTGTCCCAATCTCTTGGTTTCTTGAAATACTCGTTATAGCACTCATCATTTATTAAATCTGTTATGTTATATTCTGTTACCATAACTCCTCCTTGACTTTTTATTTCTTATATAGTAAAATATAAAAAGTAATATATTTACTAATAAGTTTTGAGTTAGTTTTTGGATTGGTAGTCGCGAACTAGCTCTTTTATTTTGTTTAAAACTATTTTCTCGCTGTCTACTGGACAAGCAATAGTTCTATCTGCTACATCTTTTAGTAGTTTTTGTAGTTTAGTATTTTCTTTAACTAAAATTGTGTTATTATGTACTTCTTGTTTTCTTAGATCTTTTAATTGTTTGTTTTCAAAACTTAAATCTCTAACTTGTCTTGCTAATTCAACATTTCTTGAATTTGACTCGTCTATTTCTGTTCCTAATGTTTCTTTATAGTAAATAAAACTTAATAAAACAATTAGTGCTACTAATGCTAAAAACAATGTCATTTCCTTCATCTCCTTTCTTGTAAAATTTTGTAAAATTATGTATAATTACCTCATACTAAAAATATTTTAGAAAGTGAGGTGTTATTATGTCTAGTTTTATGTGTCCATTCTGTAATTCTTCAGTTCCTACTATTTCAACAACACACCGAAACATATCTTGTTATTTTAATAAAGATATTCCACATTATTCAGACGATAATAGCTGGGAAACTTCTGCAATTTTTCAAATAGATATGTTTAGTTGTCCTAAATGTAATAAAGTTAGTTTTGTTGCTAATGGTAAAGGACTTTTAGAAGATATTTCTATTCCTCTTTATCCTAATTCTTTGGCTAAGCAATTTCCTGATTATATTCCTCAATCTATTCGAGAAGATTATGAGGAAGCATATTCTATAATCAATTTAAGTCCTAAAGCCTCTGCTACTCTTGCTCGTCGTTGCTTACAAGGAATGATTCGAGATTTTTTTGGAATTGTGAAGACTCGTTTAGTTGATGAAATTACTGCTCTCCAAAGTTTAGTTCCTCCTGCACAATGGAAGGCTATAGATTCTCTTCGTTCTGTTGGCAACATTGGTGCTCACATGGAAAGTGATGTTAATGTAATTATTGATGTTGACCCTGATGAAGCTCAAAAACTGTTAAAATTGATAGAGCTTTTAATTGATAAATGGTATATATCTCGTCATGATGAAGAACAACTTTTATATGACATTACCGCTATTGCCGATGATAAAAAATCTCAAAAACAAATTAAATCTAATCAGTAGTCTCATCTAAAGTATCATGACTAGCCAACAAATTTCCTTCAAAATCCCAGTATTGATAAATATATCTTACTGGGTCTTTTTCTGTTCCTCGTCCCAATAATGATGTTGTCTTTATAACTTTCATAACTTCTGCTTTATCTGTTCCTCTCGGTCTCGCTGTTTCCATCTTTCCCTCCTAAAATCCTATTGCTATAAATGCTGCCCAAAATAATCCGAATATTGCGCAATAAATATATTCTTTAATCTTCTGTTTTGTTTTTTTATTTAGTTTCTTTTTCATTCGTTTTTCCTCCTTAATCAAATATTTCTGTTCCTGCTGTCTGTAAGATTTCTTTAAATTTTTCGATTTCTATGCAATAACCTCCAAAATTTGTTCCGTATTTCTTACAAAAGTTAGTTGCTTTATTTAAATTTACATTATAATTTTGTGCTATTTCTTTGGCGTATAATAGCTTTGGTAAATTGCAAAGATTTTGTTTTGTGTTTAGGATAGTTTCTAACAACTCGTTAGTTCTTTGTTGTTCTCGTAATATTTGTTCTTCCAACTTATCACCCTCTTTCTTGTTTATTTTTTATCTACTTTGTTTACTTTTGTCAACATTTTGAATAAAAAAAAGGTCATCAAAGTTGCATTGTAGCGCTTTGCATATATTAATCGCTAATTTTGGACTTGGGTTTCTTTCTCCTTTAGCTAATAATGATATTGATGTTGGATTTGAATCAGCTTTTCTTGCCAATTCTCTATATGTAAAGCCCGCAATTACTATCCTTTCTATAAAATCATCTAAATTTTTTATATATACTGTTCTATTTGACATTTTATTTTGCACCACCTTTCTTTGTTGACTTTTGTAAACATTATATCATTTAGTTTACTATTGTCAATAGTTTTTTAAAAAAATTTTTAAAAACATTTACAATTGTAAATTTGTATAGTATAATTACATTTGTAAGGAGGTCGTCAAGATGAAATTTTCAACACTTGAGCTTGCTAAATATTTGAAGAACATAAGAGAAACATTAGGATATAGTATATATGATGTTAATAAATTATGCGAAATATCTCCTAGCTACCTATCTTTAATGGAAAATGGTAAGCGAAGACCTAGTCCAATTATTTTAAAAAAACTATCTTCTATATATCATATAGATTACAACGATTTATTATCTAAGGCTGGCTTTATAGAATTAGTTGAAAATAAAAAAGAAGATAATTTTCGCTATGCTTCTGACAACGGTCTTGATACTACTGGATTAACGCCAGAAGAAATAGAAGAATTAAAAGAATTTATTAGATTTAAAAAAAGTTTAAAGAAAAAGAAAGATTAGATTATGGAATTATTAGATTTGTATAATTTAACAGAAAAAGAAAAAATAGATGTAATAAATTATAAATGGATTAAAGCTAAAGCTAGAATCTTTGAAGAAGATAATGAATATAGTATTGGAATTGATTATAATAAAATAGATAATTCTACAGAAGAAAAAGAAATTCTTGCGGAAGAATTGGGCCACTACTACTGTGGAGCCCTTTACTATATTGATTCAGACATTGCTTTAAAAAGAAAGTGTGAAATCAGATCAAAAAAATGGGCTTACTCTGTACTAGTTCCTTTTCAAAAATTAAAAGATAAAATTGCACAAGGTTTTGACTTATATGATTTAGCAGATTATTTTAATGTAGATATTAAATATATGATTAACTGTATTGACTTCTATGCCGAAAAATATGGTATATTAGTTTAATATATAAAAGAAGGATAGTGCTGTCGCCAAACAAGACACTATCCTAAACACAAAACAAAATCTCTTTGCAGAGCTTTTGCATATTTATGATAGCACAAGTTTACTAAATATGCAATACCTCTGTAAATGGATTTTAAAAGAAATTTATGGAGGTTTTATTTATGGAAAGAAAAAATCAAAAAACAAGACAAGTTGGCAATGGCGAAGGTTCATTATATTATAGTGACTCGTTAGGTCGTTGGATATTTCAATATTATGATACTCAAGGTAAAAGACAAACTCTGAAACAAAGAAAAAAAGAAAGTGTTAAGGAATTTAAAGCTAGAGTAACGCAAACTAAAAATGAATTAAATTTAGGGAGTTATATTTGTAAAAGTCCTGAAAGTATTATTACTTTAGCTAAACAACATATTGATAGTAAGCACATGGATGGTATTACTAGTGATAGAAGCTATAAAAGAGATTTAGAAACTTTAGAGCAAATAAGAAATACCTGCTCTACATTTTGTGATCTACCCATTCAGAAAGTAACCATGAAGCACATTGAAAATGCCAAGAAACAAATTAAACAATATTCTAACAGTACTATTGATAAAATATGGTGCTTGTTAGGAAAAGTATTTAATATGGCATGCTCTCCATCTAGAAAAATTTTAATATACAACTTAATGTTAGATGAAAGCTTACGCAAGCCAATGTCTGAAAAGAGAACAAAAAAGATATCTCCTTTGAGCGACAAATCTCTTGAAAAGCTCAATAACATATTAGATAACGAAGAAAGATATCATCCCTACAGAAATATAGTAAAAATGCAATGCATTTCCGGAATGAGAATCGGTGAAGTATTAGCTCGTTCTATAGATGATTATAATAAACAAACTAAAGAATTTAATGTACACAACACTCTAACACAAGATGATAAATATCATATTATATTAGGAGAACATACAAAGACATACAATAAGAAAACGCAAATAGATGAAGGGCAGAGATACCTTCCATTAGATAATAAATTGTTTTATGAATTAGTGTATATAATTGAAGAACAAAGTAAGCAAAAAGTAAAAAATATTTACAACTTATTATTTTGGGATTATAAAAAAAATACTTTTGTGACTCCTGGTGAAATCAATTCTTGGCTAAAACGATTAAACGCAAAATATCATATTTGTATATCAGAAGAACTAACTACACACAAATTAAGACATACTACTTTAATACGTTGGAAAGAACTTGAAATAGATCTCTCTGTTATTCAATACCTAGCAGGACACGTTGAAGGAAGCGACATTACAGAGAACGTTTATATTGAAACTAAACTAGAATTTGTAAAAAATCATATATCTAAAATATCTTAAAAAGGTCTATTGCATACTTACTGCATACTTTTATAATATAAAAAACCTAGAAATGTCTATTTATCTAACATTCTAGGTTTTTTATATGTTGGTGACCCCTACGGGAATCGAACCCATGATTCAGCCTTGAGAGGGCTGCGTCTTAACCGCTTGACCAAGGGGCCTTTTAACTTGCTTTATTAATATACCACATTTGTATATTTTAGTCAATACAAGCACTTATAAATTTTATATGTTTAATATCTCTTTTAACCTCTCGTCTTGTTTAGTTAAGTACAAATATCCTATTAGAGCTTCAAATGCTGTTGCATACATATAGTCCTGCATACTTGCATTTTTAGCAATATGATGAGTTTGTGTATTTCTTCCTCTTCTAGCAATCTCTTTTTCCTCTTCTGTAAGACTATTTTCAATATCTTTTAATGTTTCTGCCTGTGCTTTAGCCTTTACATATTTTATTGATTTTATATGTAATTCGTGTGGCTTTAATCTTGTAGTATCTACTAATTTTGTACGGATGTATAACTCATATACGCAATCTCCAACATAAGCCCATGTTAATGGTGACATTTGGTTTATTTCTTCTATTTTTTTATTTCTATTAAATATTTCCAATTTCTTCTCCTTCTAGTTTTTCAAGAGTAATTCTGCCTAACCTTCCGCTTCTAAAATCATCTATCAAAATATTAGCAACTTTTTCTATGTTTATTTCTTCACCAGAAATAACAGCTCCTCTTTTTTTGCCAATCATATTCATAATTTCTAATACTTTTTCATTTTCTCCTAATTCTTGGTTTTGTATTATATTTTTTATTTGCTCCTCACTTAGTTTATACCTTTCTATTAAGTTTTGCATATAATTTTTAATCATAGTTTTTAATAGTTCAAAACCAATTTCCTCTGTCTGTAAAACATCATCTTTAATAGTTCCTGTAAAAGCTAAATACATTCCTATTTTCTCATTATTTATTTTAGGCCATAAAACGCCAGGAGTATCTAATAATTCTATTCTATCTGATACTCTTATCCATTGTTTTTTTCTTGTAACACCTGGTTTATTTCCTGTTTGAGCTGCTGTTTTTTTAGCAATTCTATTTATAAATGATGATTTTCCTACGTTTGGTATTCCTAAAATCATTATTCTTATTGATTTTCCAACTCTTCCCTTGCTTTCATACTTGTCGTTATCATAAATTTGCTCTATTTTTTTTGTTACTTCTTGTATTCCTTTTCCTGATACTGAATCAACTAAAACCGCAGGAATATTATTTTTTTCAAAATATTCTATCCACTTCTTATTTTCTTTTTCGCCAGACAAGTCACATTTATTTAAAATAACTAGCCTTTTTTTATTTTTTATAATTTCCTTTATATCAGGATTTTGACTAGCAAGTGGTATACGTGCATCTAATATTTCTGCAACTATGTCAATTAGTTTTAAATCTTCTATTATTTGCTTTCTTGTTTTAGCCATGTGTCCGTGGATACCAGTTGATACTTGTACTTGCACAACTTTTTTCATTACTCATTTTACTCACCTACTTTATAATTTAATTGTTTTCTCAATTCTAATAATTTTTCTTTATCTTCTTTATATTTAAATCTTGGTTTTACAAAATTTTTTGAACCTCTTTTTTCAAATGAATATCGTGGAATTAATTGAATATGAGAATGATTCATTGGTCCATCACACATTGTACAAAGATATACACTTTCAGCATTATAAACATCTTTTAAAATATTCATTATTTTTTTAGCTAATACAAATATTTCATTACATGTTTCATCATCTATTTCCATCATATCTTTATAATGTGTTTTAGTGCTTATTGCAGTATGTCCATCTGCTCTTGGATTTCCTACTAAAAAGCATTCGAATTTGTCATTTTCAAATATCATTTTATCAGTATTGTCTCCATATAAAATATGATTGTTCTTTTTATCAAAGCAAGTAGGACAAATTCCTGAATCAACAATATCAGCCACTTCTACTTTTCCACTTTTTATTAAATCAACTATTTCTTCATTTTTTAATTGCTTTAAATTATCCATTTTTTTCTCCTATTTATTAATTATTTTCTTTTAAACTCTATTTTTATTGAGCCATCTT
>OHOP01000159.1_pt1 | contig 50199 bp, 39 predicted proteins | sample 1569821 | NCBI WGS metagenome assembly OHOP01 (sample SAMEA3879527, study PRJEB24766) | human gut metagenome | biome: human-associated habitat; feature: feces | place: USA | collected 1985/1987
AATGCGAGTTGTTGGAATCGTACCGGGCGCAAAGCTGTTTGCCTCGGAGGACATGTACGCAGACCATTATCTGTTCGTCAACGCCTACCCCAGGCGCATCAGCGCAAACGGCGGCACGCCGGTCGGGCTTCTCAGCAGCGACGGATACGTCATTCCGGAGGCGCTGGCACTGTGCGAGGCATTCGTTTTCTGCGGCGGCGCACGCTTTTACCCCTATCATTTTCAGATCATGGAATACGCCGCGAAAAGCGGCAAGCCCGTGCTCGGCATCTGCCTCGGGATGCAGATGATGAACACCTATTTCCTCGTTGCCGAAGAGGCCGAACGCCGCGGCTGGGACGGGCCGCTGCTCGCGCTGTTCGAGCAGATGAAAAAAGAGCGCTATATGTTCACCGAACCCGTGGACGGCCACTGGGACGGCCATATCACGCGGGACAATGTCGACCGCTTCAAGCATCCCATCCATGTAACGCCCGGCAGCCGCCTCGAACGTCTGACGGGAAAGCAGACGATCCTGGGCGCGTCGATGCACAACTACCGCATCACGCACCCAGCCCGGTCGCTGACCGTCGCGGGCCGGACGGACGACGGCACCATCGAGGCGCTGGAATACGGTGAGCAGATGCTCGGCGTTCAGTTCCACCCCGAAGCCGATGACCAGAACGACGAACTGTTCCGCGCCATTCTGTGATCCGCATAAATGTGCCTGCGCAGTCCGGGTGGTATACTAAATGATGGTTAGAACCATCTAACCAACGATAAAAAAGGAGGAAACCAAGATGTTGTATTCGGAAAAGGTAAAGGGATTCACAGCGGCGCATCCATGCGAGGAGCTGACCGCCGGCGGCGCACGAAACCGTCTACACCATGTCCAACAACCACGGTGACATCGTGATCGAAGCCCCCGCTGGCTACAAGTGGGACAAAGGCACGTTGACGAAGATCACCTACGTTGCCGAAGCTGGCGGTGTCAAGTACGAATCCCTCCAGAAAGCCATCGACGCGGCCAAGTCTAAAGCGGTCGTCACGATGCTTGCTGATACCCGCGAAAACGTCACCATCAGCAAAGCCCTCACGCTCGACCTGAACGGCTTCACCCTCAACGGCAGCACTGGCGAACGCAAGGCTGCTCTGAAGGTTGACAATGCAACGGTCACGGTCATGGATTCCAGCGCGAACCAGACCGGCACGATCAAGCGCGAAGATGTGGAAGATCCGAATGTCACGGGCAGCAATTCCTACTACGTCATTGACATTCAGGGTGGAAATGGCCTCCTCATATTCGAAGGCGGCAATGTCACGAACACCAGCGGTATTGTCGGCGTGAAGGACGCGTCCCTTGTCCGCCTTGGCGACGATTCTGTAAGCGCACGGCCGACCCTGACCATCAATGGCGGTACATTCACGCAGGACAACTTCGTTGCCATCAAGGTCGACCGCGGTACGCTGCACTTCAAGGGCGGCACGGTCAACGGCAATGTTGCCTCCGTCAACTATGATTCCGCACCCGGCAAGCAGGCCAGAATCTTCATCACCGGCGGCTATGTCACCGGCACGCTGGGCACCTACACGTATAACAACGGTCTGGTTCCGACAAAAGAAACCGCAATGGCCACTGTTGAGGTCACCGGCGGTACGTTCGACAAAGACCCGATGCCGTATGTCGTCGAAGGTTCGACGGTTAAGAAGAACGCAGACGGCACGTTCGGCGTAGAAAAGGCCTATCTCGCCAAGGTCGGCGATAAGTCCTACTACACCATGGACGAGGCGTTCAAGGCGCAGACTGCCAGCGGCAAGCCGATCGTCCTTCTGCGCGACTACACCACCGGCTCGACCTTTAACTCCGGCAGCATCAACCGAACGGTCGATCTGAATGGTCACACCTGGACCTGCACCGGCACGGATGCGAACAGCGCGGCGTTTGAGATCAACTACGCCAATGCATCCCTGACGGTGAAGAACGGCAAGATCGTCAGCTCGCAGCTCGTGGGTCTGATTCCGTCGGCAAGTGGCGGCACGATCACCTATGACAACTCGAGCCTCACGTTCGAGGGTGTTGAAATGAGCACGACCGCCACGAGCGGCATCGAGACCAACGGCAACAACACGAACGACAGCGTCACGCTGAAAAACAGCACGCTGAACGTGCCCAACGGCTTCGGCATCTACTTCCCCAGCAGCGGCACGCTGACCATCGACAACAGCACCATCAACACCAAGACCATGGGCGTGCAGGTCTGCGCCGGCAGCCTGGAGATCACCGGAGAGAGCGCCATCAACGTCACCGGCGATGCGGTGCCCAAGACCGAGAATGACGGCGCCATTCAGGACGGCGCGGCTATCTCCGTAGTGGACCGGGCCGGCTACAAGGGCCTTGGTAAGGTTGAGGTAAAGAACGGCAGCTTCACCGCCAAAAACGATGAGGGGCTGAAGGCGTATAAGTACGAGAATAAGACAGAAAAGCCGTTTGAGAATAACGGAGACAAGCTCACCGTCACCGGCGGCGCTTTCTCCAATGACGTAAAAGACTATGTGGCAGCGGATTTGACCACAGCCAATATTACCACCTCCGGCGAAACCACCTACTATGTGGGTAAGGAGACTGTGGAAGCGGCGGCGGCCAAGGCTCCCTCCGGCAGTACCGTGACGGTCACCCAGGGTGATGCGGAGTTGAAGAATGTTCCCAGCGGCGTCACCGTCAAGAACACCAATACCGGAAATGTGACCGTCAACGGCGGCACGAAGGTTACCAAGGACAACGAAAACGGCTATACGGTGCCCCGTTCTTACTATTACTACCCCTCCACCCCCGGCATCACCGCTGAGCTGAACGGCACCAACAAGTCCGCCACGGATTATCCCGGCGGCGCCTACGGCCTGGTGTTCCGTTCCACCGCGGCGTTCAGCACCTTCCAGGGCGTCCAGGTGGACGGCAAGACCCTTGCCAAGTCCAACTACACCGCTGAAGAGGGCTCCACCGTGGTGTACCTGAAGGCCGCGTACCTCAAGACACTGGCGGCGGGCAAGCACACCATCACCATCCTGTCCACGGCGGGCAACACCAGCATGGACTTTACCATCGGCGGCAAGACCAGCCCCAAGACCTTTGATGCGGGCGTGGGTATCTACGCCGTGACGGCTGTCCTGTCCGTTACCGGCATGGCGTGGACCGCTAAAAAGCGTCACTGAGAGCAAATAAAAAAGAAAGCCCGTAAGGGCTTTCTTTTTTTCCACGCGTCTGAAAACCCCTTGCAAAAGGGAAAGGAATATGTTACCATGTACTTTGTATACAGTATCCCATACACATATAAGAGAGACTGCACTGCGCCCAAGTCCCGGCAGGGGAGGGAAAATCAGCAGAATTTGCCGGTTTTGCTTGCTTTTTCCCGCAGCAGCGGGTATAGTGTGTATAGAACCGCCTGCTGCGGTACAAAAAGAAGGGGGCATAGAGAGATGACAGCCTTCACACCGGTGGACCCCGCCAATCCCCAGCGCGAGACGATATATACCCAGCTGAAAAACGCCATCATCAACGGCGATATCGCGCCGGATGAGCGCATTGTCGAAACAAAATACGCCGATATTTTCCGCGTCAGCCGCACCCCCGTGCGCGAAGCCATCCGTATGCTGGAGCGTGAGGGGCTGGTGGTCTACGAGCCCCGTAAGGGCGCCGTGGCCCGGCCCAGGCTGACCCGTGCCGAGGTGGACGAGGTCTATACCATCCGTTCCGCCCTGCAGCTGCTCAGCGTGGATGCTGTGGTGCGGAACATCACCGACGCGCAGCTGGACGCCATGGAGGCCGACAACCGCGGCTGCGCCGAGGCGCTGGACAAGCATGACGTCGGTGCGTATTTCCGCCACCTGGACGAATTCAACGGCCTGTTGACCCAGAGCAGCAATATGCCCCTGCTCATCAAGCTCCTGGACCAGATCGAAAGCTACAGCGCCACCACGTCGTTTCAGAACCCGGAGCACGCCCGCTTCCGCGAGAGCGTGCTGTCCGATGACGAACGCCGCCGCCGTGCGTTGGCGGAGCACGAGGAGATCGTGGCGTCCCTGCGGGCCCGTGATGCGGATCGCCTCCGTCGGGTGCTCACCGCCCATACCGCTAACGTTCACGAGGCCGCCCTCCAGCGCTACGGCAAGGAGGACTGATGCACAGACCCCATTTGCATGACGGATATGTACCATCTGCATGGCGGATATGTATCGCCCGCATGACGGATATGTATCATCTGCATAGCGGGTATGTACCGCCTGTATGACGGAATGTACCGCCTGCACGAGACCCCTGTGACCTGTCATGGGGGTTTCTCTTGAAGACTAAGTGTATACAGTATACATATCGGAGGAGGCATTTATGGACTGGGACAGAGTCATCTACAACGGTACGGTGGTCAACGATGACGGTATGCAGCGTGCCGATATCTACATCCGTGACGGCCGGGTCGCCGCCGTCACGTCCGAGCGCCTGCCCGGCACCGTCGGTGAAACTACGGATGCTTCTGGCCGCTATATCCTGCCCGGCCTGATCGAGACCCACGTTCACTCCCGCGACGGCCGTCTGGCCACCGGCGAGAAGGAGGATTTCCGTTCCTCCACCGCGGCGGCTGCCGCCACCGGTATTACCACCGTGTTCGAAATGCCCAACTGCACCCCTACCATTCATTCGGCGGAGTCTCTCCGCGATCTTGTCTCGGTCATCCAGCCCAAGGCCCATGCGGATTTCTGCGTCTGGGGCCTGGCTTTGGGCGATGCCAATCTTGCCAGCCTGCCCGCTTTGGCGGAGGCCGGCTGCGTGGCCTTCAAATTCTTCTGGGGCTACGCGGTGGACCGCCGGGACAACAGCCTAATCTACAACTATCGTGAGGGCATGGACAACGTCCTCCCGCCCCCGGACGACGGCCAGATCTACCGCCTGTTCCGCGCCGTGAAGGCCACCGGCAAACGCCTGGGCATCCATGCGGAGAATTTCTCCATTGTTCGGGCCCTGACGCAGGAGGCCCTTGCCGCCGGCGCGCAGGACTACGCCGCATTGCTGCGTACCCGCCCCGTCAGCTGCGAGACCTCCATTATCGACACCGCCATCGACATGGCCAAGGAGCTCTCCATGCCCCTGCACGTCCTCCATGTGGGTGTAGGCGACGGCGTGGAGCACCTTCGCCGCGCCAAGGCTGACGGCGTGGATGTCACCGCCGAGACCTGTACCCATTACCTGACCTTCACCGACCGCGACGCCCGCCGCTGCGGTGCGGTGATGAAGACTTACCCTCTCATCCGTACCGCCGCAGATCGCCAGGCAGTCTGGCAGGGCCTTGCGGATGGTACCCTGGACTGGGTCTGCTCAGATCACGCGCCCCACACCTGCGAGGAAAAGCACCGTTCCTTCTGGGATGCCCCCGCCGGAATCAGCGGTATCGAGGGTCTTTCTCCTGTGCTGCTCACCGCTGTCCACCGCGGCCTGCTGACGTTGCCCCGCGTGGCGGCGATCACCTCCGCCAATGCGGCCCGTACCTTCGGCCTCTATCCCCGCAAGGGCGTTATTCGCCCCGGAGCCGATGCCGACTTGGCCATTGTGGATATGTCCACGGCCTACACCTTCCGTCAGGAGAAGATGTACTCTAAAGCCAAATGGTCCCCCTATGACGGTATGTCCTTCCAGGGCCGGGTGGTCGAGACCATCCTCCGTGGCCGCACCACTATGCGTGACGGTCAGGTCCTGCCCGACTGCTTCGGCCAGTTCCTGCCGGTCTGAACCAAATAGCTTGTTTTCTTCCTTTACTCCTTTTCCTCCCCCTTGCACCAAACGGCTCCCGGGCACGCACCCGGGAGCCGTTTGGCTTTTTCCGCATAAAAGGGACCGCTGTATGGTGGCCCCTTTTGCTGTTTGGCAGCCACCTTGTTGGTTTGGAATGTTTGGCACAAAGCGTTGCGGGTAACAGGGAATTCCGAAATGTCTACTGGGAAAAACAACAAAAGTTTTTCGCCGTGTTTAGGCAACTCTACAGAAATAGAGCCACGCCGGCCCTTTTCCGTTGACAGATCACAAAAGAGATGGTATTTTGAAACTGTGCTCGAGCACAGTCAATTCGTGCTCGAGCACAAATGACACATCGCCAAGGGCGATACAAATTTCGGAGAGGAGAAGCGGACACGTGACCATCAAGCAGATCGCCGAAAAAGCGGGCACCAGCCGCGGCACCGTCGACCGGGTACTCAATGGCCGCGGCAACGTAAATCCCGAGCTGGCCAAGCGTATATTGGACATTGCCGAGCGTGAGCGCTACCAGCCCAACCAGCTGGCCCAGGCGCTTATTCGCTCCCGTCAGCGCACCCACATCGGCATGGTCATACCCTCCGTCGGCAATCCTTTTTTTGACGAGGTGCTCCGCGGCGCACAGAGCCGCGCCAGAAAACTCTCCAGCTACGGCACCACCCTTACCATCCGCGAGATCAAGGGTTACGACGCCGCCACGCAGCTGCAGGCCATGCGCCGGCTGGTGGCCGAGGGCGTGGACGCGCTGGCGGTCATGCCGCTGGATGTGCCCGAGGTCGCGGAGTACCTGCAGTCACTGCCCATACCGGTGGTCACAGTCAACACCGATATCGATGTCGACCGTGTGGCCTTTGTCGGCTGCGACTACTATAACAGCGGCATGATCACCGGAGATCTGGTGCAGCTCATGCTCAATGGCCGGGGCCGCGTGGCGGCTGTTATCGGCAGCACCAATGTCCGCGGCCATATGGACCGCGTGCGCGGTCTGCGGACCGCACTGGAGGGCACGCCGGAGATCACGGTGGACGCCGTGCTGGAAAATCAGGACGATGACGATGTCTCCTATCAGGTGCTGCGGGCCTATCTGGCGGACCACACGCCGGACATGGTGTGTTTTGCCGCCGCCGGTATCGACGGCGGTATGCGGGCCATCCTGGAAAGCGGAAAGAATATCCGCGTGCTGGCGGTGGACGGGACGGAGGCCGTGCTGCGGTATATGGAGGAAGGGCGCATTGCCGCCACTGTGACCCAGGAGCCCTTCGCCCAGGGGGACGAGGCGGTGCGTGTGCTGTTCGACTATATCCACACCGGACGGCGGCCCGCCGCCGGCGTGGTGTATACCCACAACCGTGTGCGTGTGCGGCACTCGCAGTAAGTTTGTGATCCGATCGGCACAGGCCGATGATGATTTAACTTTTTAACAGGAGGAATGTATCATGGGAAACAGACCGGTAACTCTTTGCACCTGCCAGTGGGCGGACCTGCCCTTCGATGAACTGTGTGCGCTGGCGTCCAAGATGGGCTATGACGGCCTGGAGGTCGCCTGCTGGGGCAACGGCATCGACATTGACCGTGCGTACAGCGATGACAGCTATGTGGCCTGGATCAAGGAGACCCTGGCGAAGAACAACCTGATCTGCAAGGCCCTGGCCTGCCACATCATCGGCCAGTGTGTGGGCGACGCTCCCGATCCCCGGCTGAACAACTTTGCTCCCGCGGCGCTGGCCGACAAGCCGGAGGAGATCCGCGCCTGGGCGATCGACACCATGAAGAAGGCCCCCGTGGTGGCCAAGAAGCTGGGCTGCTATGTGGTCACGGGCTTCACCGGCTCTCCCATCTGGAAGTGGCTGTATTCCTTCCCCCAGACCACCGAGGAGATGGTCGAGAACGGCTACGACGAGATCGTGCGCCTGTGGTCCCCTATCCTGGATGAGTTCAAGGCCAACGGCATCAAGTTCGCCCTGGAGGTCCATCCCGGCGAGATCGCTTTCGACTACTACTCCACCGAGAAGCTGCTGAAGAAGTTTGCCGACCGCCCCGAGTTCGGCCTGAACTTCGACCCCAGCCACCTGCTGTGGCAGGGCGTGACGCCCCATCTGTTCCTGCGCGACTTTATGGACCGCGTGTACCACGTCCATATGAAGGATGCGGCGGTGACTCTGGATGGCCGCAGCGGTCTGCTGGGCTCCCACATCGATTTCGGAGACCTGCGCCGCGGCTGGAACTTCCGCTCCCTGGGTCATGGTGACGTGAACTTCGAGGAGATCATCCGCGTGCTGAACGCCGCCGGTTACGACGGCCCTCTGTCCGTGGAATGGGAGGACAGCGGTATGGACCGTATCGAGGGCGCTACCGAGGCGGCCGCTTTCGTGAAGAAGGTGGACTTCAAGAAGTCCGATGTGAAGTTTGACGACGCTATCGCCAACTGAAACGCGACAAGGAGGACAATATGGGTATTCAGATCCGTTACGGCATGGTCGGTGGCCACATGAACGCCTTTATCGGCGAGGTGCACCGCAAAGCCATCGCCTTTGACCCCCGCGCACAGCTGGTGGCGGGCTGCTTCTCCACCAATGCGGAGAAGAACCGTGAGACCGGCGAGACCTACTCCCTGGACATGAGCCGCGTGTACCCCAGCTATGAGGCCATGGCCGAGGCGGAGAGCAGGCGTCCCGACGGTATCGATTTCGTCAGCATCACGACCCCGAACAACACCCACTACGACGTGGCCAAGTGCTTCCTGCAGCACGGAATTCATGTGGTATGCGAAAAGCCTCTGTGCTTTACCGTGGAACAGGCGCAGGAGCTGGTGGCCCTGGCCAAGGAGAAAAACCTGGTTTTCGGCGTCACCTATACCTATTCCGGCTACACCATGATGAAGGTGGCCCGCGAGATGATCGCCGAGGGCAAGATCGGCAAGATCGCCGCCGTCAATGCGGAGTATGTCCAGGAGTGGCTCATCGATGAGCTGGGCGTCCCCGGCGAGGGCACCACTAAGCTGTCCGTCTGGCGCGCCGATCCGGCGGTATCCGGTATCTCCAACTGTGTGGGCGACATCGGCACCCACATCGAGAACTCCGTCCACTACCTGACCGGCCTGAACATCAAGCGTCTGGCCGCCACCGTGAACCGTTACGGCAAGGAGCTGGACCTGAACGCCAATATGCTCGTCGAGTACGAAAACGGCGTCAACGGCGCTTACTGGTGCTCTCAGATCGCGGCGGGCAAGCTCAACGGCCTGACCATCCGCATCTACGGCAGCGAGGGCGCACTGGAGTGGGAGCAGCACTATCCTGATTATCTGAAGTACACCCCCAAGGGCAAGCCCACGGAGATCCTGTCCCGCGGTACCGGTTATATCACCGAGAAGGCCGGCGCGTACAGCCGCATCCCCTCCGGCCATCCCGAGGGACTGATCGTCGCCTTTGCCAACATCTACAAGAACATCATCAGTGCCATTCTGGCGGTGAAGGCGGGCGGTACGGCCAACGACGGCTCTTTCGACTATCCCACCGTCACCGACGGCCTCAACGGCGTGAAGTTCATTCACGCGGTCATCGACTCCGCAGCCAAGGACTCTGCCTGGGTGGAGCTGTAAGAACACGTTATAGGCGGACTTTGTCCGTATCTATAAAAAATTTTTAGGAGGAAACAACCATGAAGAAAGTACTGGCACTGATCCTTGCGCTGGTCATGGCCCTGTCTCTTGTCGCCTGCGGCGAGAAGAAGGACGATGACGCCAACAAGGACAACGATGCTGCCACGGGTAATCGCATCGCGATCCTGGTCCCCAATGCCGACCACGGCTGGACCGGCGCTGTGATGACCTATGCGCAGGAGAAGGCGCAGGAGCTGAATGACGCCGGCAAGTATGCCGCCACCGTCATCACCTCTTCCGACGCCGCCAACCAGATCCAGCAGGTGGAGGACCTGATCGAGAACAAGACCGCTGACTATGTGGTCATTCTGCCTCAGGACAACACCCTGGAGAACACCATGGCCAAGCTGGCCACCAGCGGCATCCCCTATGTGATGTTCGACCGTATCATCGACTCCGCTGCTTCCACTGCTGTTGCCTGCGTCAAGGGCGATAACAACGGCATCGGCGCCGAGACCGCCAAGCGCTTCATCGCCGACGGCATGAAGGCTGGCGACAAGGTCCTCATCATGCCCGGTGACAACTCTTCCGTTCCCACCATGCGTAACGACGGCTTCTTCAGCGTGCTGAAGGAAAATGGCTGGACCGAGGAGCAGATCGCTGCCATCCAGTCCACCGACTACACCGGCTGGAGCCGCAGCAAGGGCAAGGAGCTGTTCATCAACTGGCTGGATGCCAGCACTGTTGAGGACATCACCGCCACCAAGTGGATCTTCACCCACGACGACGAGATCGCCATGGGCATCCTGGAGGCGCTGAAGAGCTCCGAGATCGACGCCGAGAAGAAGGATGCCTTCCTGAACGCCGGTGTGCATCTGGGCACCTCCTCCGGTCTGAACGAGATCTACTCCGTGCTGAAGGGCATCCATCAGAAGGATTACACCGCTGAGGTTGCCAAGCTGGCCGATCTGTTCTCCGTTACTTACGATCCCGCGATGATCAAGGCTGCCGTGGATGACATGGTCACCCACATCGAGGGCGGTACCGTCACCCAGGATCACGTCATCGCCGTGTCCGTGGTGGATGCTACCAACGTCAACGACTTCCAGGGCTTCGGTGACGCTGTCTCCAAGTAAGTAAAGTCGTTTCCGAGGGCTTCGCGGGCGCTTCGGCGCCCGCGGGGCACCTCCCCCTTCGCAGAAGGGATCTTATCAAACAGCAAAGAGAGGCGTGCGGCATGGAATTGCTGAAAATGACCAATATCACCAAATCATTCTCCGGTGTGGAAGTGCTTTCGCACGTTGATTTTTCCGTGGAGCGCGGGGAAGTACACGCGCTGCTGGGAGAGAACGGCGCCGGTAAGTCCACATTGATGAACATCCTGGCGGGTGTGCATCAGCGGGATGAGGGCGAGATCGAGTTTGACGGAGAGCAAATGCACGACATTTCCGTCAAGCGGACAGAACAGGCAGGTATCGCCTTTGTACACCAGGAGTTGAACCTGTTTAACGATCTGAAGGTGTACGAGAACATTTTTCTTCGCAAAGAACTGCTGACCAAGCTGGGCACGCTGGATAAGCGGGCCATGCTGGAGCAGACGCGCCAGCTGATGAGCGACCTGGGCGTGGATATCGACCCCAACGCCCTGGTAGACGAGCTGGAGACCAGCAAAAAGCAGCTGCTGGAGATCGCAAAGGCACTTCACGCCAATGCGAAGCTCTTTATTCTGGACGAGCCGACCACCGCGCTGAACAACGCGGAGATCGAGCACCTGTTCAGTATCGTGCGGCGATTGAAGGAGCAGGGTAAGTCCTTCATCTTCATCTCCCACAAAATGAACGAGATATTTACCATCGCGGACCGCTACACGGTTCTGCGGAATGGATGCTTTATTCAGTCCGGCAATATTGCCGACACCACGCCGGAGGCCGTCACCCGTCTTATGGTGGGCAGCAGCTACTCCGAAGCCTCGGTGTACCAGCCCCGCCAGCTGGGCGATGTGGCGCTGAAGCTGGAGCACCTCAGCGGTGAAGGGTTCGAGAACGTGGACCTGGAGGTGCGTAAGGGCGAGATCATCGGCCTGACAGGCCTGAAGGGTGCCGGCGTCAGCGAGATGATGCAGGCGATCTTCGGCGCGATGCCCATCAGCTCGGGCACGGTGTATGTCAACGGAGAGCCGCTGCACCACGGCGGCATACATAACGCCATGCGCCACAAGATCGGCATGATCCCCGCCAACCGCAAGGAAAACTCCGTTATCCCGGACTTTACCCTGCTGGAGAACAACTACATCTCCGAGCACACGCTTTCTGCCAATCACCAGCTGATCCGCGGGCGGAAAGAGGTGGCGCAGTACAACAGGATGCGGGATATGCTGAACATCAAGGCCAACAGCCATGACGACCTGATCCTGTCACTGTCCGGCGGCAACCAGCAGAAGGTGATTCTGGGCCGGTGGCTCACCACCGAGGCGGATATCCTTATCATGGATAACCCCACCCAGGGTATCGATGTGGGCGCCAAGGCGGAGATCTACAAGCTGATCCTGGAACTGGCCGAGAAGGGCAAGACCATCTTGGTCAACACCCTGGAGATACCGGAGATACAGAAGATCGCGGATCGCTGTGTGGTGTTCTACCACGGGCATATCCAGACCATTCTGCCCCGTGAGGAGATCACGGAGGAGAGAGTCATGCTGTATGCGACCAATGTGATACACGCAACGGAGGGAGAGGTAAACGTATGAGTCAGAACACGGAACTGAAGGCCCAGGCCAAAAAACCGGGGCTGAACAAGAAGGGCATTGCCGCCTGGATCAATAATTACAGCTTTATCCTCATCGCACTGGCGATCTTCATCGCCTATCTGTTTATCAACCACGGCGCGACCACCTGGAGTGGCGTGATGAACATCCTGCGGCACTCCGCTGTGGTGGGCATCATGGCCTTCGGCATGGGTCTTGTCATCATCACTGGCGGCATCGACCTGTCCGTGGGCTCCATGCTGGCGCTGGTGGGCAGCTTCTCCGTGGTGGTGTTCAATGCCACGGACAGCGTGTTCCTCACATTGCTGTTCGCCCTGGTGGCCGGCGGCTTGTGCGGCCTGTTCAACGGTGTGCTCATCGGCCTGGTGAAAATGCCCGCGTTCATCGTGACGCTGGCCACAATGCTGATCTTCCGTTCGGTGGCACAGTATTATCTGCGTACCACCGGATCTTCCATCTTCAACATGACCGGCACGCTGGACCACTATGCCAGCTTCTACGGCTTCGGCCAGCTGAAGATCGCCACCGTTCCCGTGGTGGGCATCGTGCTGCTGGTGGTCACGGTCATCATGGTGTTCATATCCACCTGCACCAAGTTCGGCAAGACCGTCTATGCCCTGGGCAGCAATGAACGCGCCGCAGCCCTGGCCGGTATCAACGTCAACCGTACCCGTGTGGCGGTCTATGTCATCACCGGCATACTCACCGGCCTGAGCGCTTTCCTGTGGCTGGCTATGAACGGCTCCGTCGACCCAGCCACCCTCGGTAAGAGCAACGAGATGTACGCCATCGCCGCGGTGGTCATCGGCGGTATCAGCATGAGTGGCGGCAAGGGCAAGCTGCTGGGCGTTCTGTTCGGCGCCATGAGCTATACCATCATCGACAAGATCATCGCCTCCCTGCAGGTGGATGCCCTGATCAACGATACCATCAAGGGCTCGATTCTGCTGGTGGCCGTTATCATCCAGCTGGTGGTGCCCATGATCCGTTCCCGCGTAAAAACGAAACATACTTCGGAGGTGTAATAACATGAAAAAGTACGCTGATGTGAGTAAGGTCGTCTACGATCCCAAGGGGACCGACCCCTTTACCTTCCGTTGGTATGACCCGGACGAGGTCATCGCCGGCAAGAAAATGCGTGAGCATCTGAAGTTCGCGTTGAGCTATTGGCATACCATCGACGCCGAGGGCGTGGATATGTTCGGCTCCGGTACCATGGATAAGTCCATGGGCCAGACGGACCCCATGGCCAAGTTCCGCGCCAAGGCGGACTTCGCCTTCGAGCTGATGGAAAAGCTGGACATCGACTACTACTGCTTCCATGACGTGGACATCGCCCCGGAGGGCGCTACCCTGGCCGAGAGCATCGCCAACTTCCGCGTGATGGTGGATTATCTGTACGAGCTGCAGAAGAGGACCGGCAAGAAGTGCCTGTGGGTCACCGCCAACAACTTCGGCGACAAGAAGTTTATGGCCGGTGCAGCCACCTCCTGCTGCGCCGATGTGTTTGCCGCCGCCGCCGCTAAAGTCCTGGCCTGCCTGGACGCCGCGGTGAAGCTGGGCGCCACCGGCTATGTATTCTGGGGCGGCCGCGAGGGCTACGACACCCTGCTGAACACCGACATGGGGCTGGAGCTGGACAACATGGCCCGCTTCCTGCGTATGGCCCGTGACTACGGCCGCAAGATCGGCTTTACCGGCGATTTCTATCTGGAGCCCAAGCCGAAGGAGCCCACCAAGCACCAGTACGACTTCGATGTGGCTACCTGCATGAATTTCCTGCGGAAGTACGACCTGACGGCGGATTTCAAGATGAACATCGAGGCCAACCACGCCACCCTGGCGGGCCATACCTTCGAGCATGAGCTGCGTACCGCTATCGTCAACGGCAGCTTCGGTTCCATCGACGCCAACGAGGGCGACTATCTGCTGGGATGGGATACCGACCAGTTCCCCGCCAACGTGTACAGCGCCACCTACTGCATGATGGAGGTCCTCCGCGCCGGCGGCTTTACCAACGGCGGCCTGAACTTTGACGCCAAGGCCCGCCGTCAGTCCAACACCTTCGAGGACATCCTGCTGGCCTATATCTCCGGTATGGACACCTTTGCCCTGGGTCTCCGCAAGGCGCTGGAGCTGAAAGCGGATGGCCGTCTGGACCAGTTCATCAAGGAACGCTACAGCAGCTATGACAGCGGTGTGGGCAAGAAGATCGTGGATGGCGAGATGACCCTGGAGTCTCTGGCGGATTACGCCGAGGGCCTCAAGAGCTTCGATGTGCCCAGCGGCCGTCAGGAGTATCTGGAATCTGTGGTCAACCGGGTGCTGTTCCACTGAGAAATGACATATTGCGGGCCGCCCGGAAGGGCGGCCCTGCCTAAAGGAGGCGCAAGGCTATGAAGGAATATTTGCTGGGTATCGACCTGGGCACCTCCGGCACCAAGACGGTGCTGTTCCGCAGTGATGGTACGGCCATGGCCGCCCACACGGTGGAATACCCCCTCTACCAGCCCCAGAACGGCTGGGCCGAGCAGGAGCCGTCCGACTGGTGGCGTGCTGTGCGGGAGACGGTGCAGGCCGTGCTGCACAAAAGCGGTGTGGCCGCCGCCGATGTTGCCGGTGTAGGCATCTCCGGGCAGATGCACGGTCTGGTGATGCTGGACGAGAGGGGAGAGGTGCTGCACCGCAGCATCCTGTGGTGCGACGGCCGCACCGGCGAGGAGTGCCGCGAGATCACCGAGACTGTGGGCGCGGAGAAGCTCATCGCCATCACCGCGAACCCCGCCCTGGCGGGCTTTACCGCCGGGAAGATCCTGTGGGTGCGGAAGCATTTGCCGGAGGTCTACAAGGCCTGCCGTCATATCCTGCTGCCCAAGGATTACATTCGCTACTGCCTCACCGGCCAGTTTGCCACCGAGGTATCCGACGCCTCCGGCATGAACCTGCTGGACGTGCCCCGGCGGCAGTGGTCTGACGAGATACTGAACAAGCTGGACATCGACCCGGCGCTGCTGGGCCGGATGTACGAGTCTGTGGACGTGACCGGAACGGTGACGGCGGAAGCTGCCGCCCTGACCGGCCTGGCCGAGGGTACGCCCGTGGTGGGCGGCGCGGGCGACAACGCCGCCGCGGCTGTGGGCACCGGTACTGTCCGCTACGGAAAGGCCTTTACGACGCTGGGTACCTCCGGCGTGGTCTTTGCCCATGCGGACAGCGTTTCCATCGACCCGGCGGGCCGCGTACACACCTTCTGCTCCGCCGTTCCCGGCAAGTGGGCGGTAATGAGCTGCACGCTGGCGGCGGGTCAGTCCCTGCGTTGGCTGCGGGATACCTGCTGTGCCGGCGAGGTGGCCGAGGCGGCCAAACAGGGCGTGGACCCCTATGAGCTGATGACGGCCCTGGCCGAGAAAACCCCCATCGGCGCCGACGGCCTGTTGTTCCTGCCCTATCTGATGGGTGAGCGATCCCCGCTGTTGGACGAGAAGGCCCGGGGCGCGTTTATCGGCCTGTCCGGCGGCCATGGCCGCGGCCACCTGATCCGCGCCGTGCTGGAGGGCGTTACCTACTCCCAGCGTCAGTGCGTGGATGTGCTCCGGGGCATGAATGTGCCCACGGAGGAAATGATGGCCTGCGGCGGCGGCGCGCGGAGCGCATTCTGGCGTCAAATGCTGGCCGATGTGTACGGCTGCCCCATCCAGACCGCCAAGGCGGCATTGGAGGGCCCGGCGCTGGGCGTGGCTATTCTGGCCGGTGTTGGCACCGGTGTGTATCCCTCCGTGGAGAGCGCCTGCGATGCCATCGTCAAGCCGGATACCGTTCTGTACCCCGATGCGGAATGTGGCCGCGCCTATGAGCCCTACTACCAGCTCTATCTGCGGCAATATCCCGCGCTGCGGGAGACCTTCCATGCCCTGGCCGCCATGAGGAGCCGGGCATGAGCGGCGCAAAGCGTACCCTGCTGCTGCTGGCGGCCCTGTGCTTCGCCCTGTTTCTGCTGTACGGCGTCTATTTCAACGCCTTTGGCGCCAACGCCGAGTCCATGATGGCCTTTTTCGGCATCACCGAAAGCCGCCAGGGCTTCGTGATGACCATTCAGTCCCTGGGCGGCATCGTGATGACGGTGCTGCTGGGCCTGTTCGGTGAACGGCTCCACAAGCTGTACGGCCTGCTGGCCGGCGCGGTGCTGGTGGGCGTGGCCGGTGTGACCATTGGCACCATGCCCCTGTACGGCAATGACAGCTACGGGTTGCTGCTGGTGTTTGCGCTGATCGGCGGTGTGGGCTATATCACGATCGACCTGCTGATGAACGGCGTCATCGCCGACGTGTTTCCCGAGAAGAAGAGCACGCTGCTGCCCATCGTTCACGGCTTCTACGGTCTGGGCGCCATGCTGGCGCCCCTGCTGGTGACATGGCTTACCGACAGCGGCCGCCCCGCCACCTTTGCCGTACCGTATCTGGTGCTGGGCGCGGCGGCGCTGGTGTTGGGCGCGGTATTCTGGACGGTGTCCCGCCGCGCCACGCCCCACACGCCCTACGCCGATATGACGGCCCTGCGGGACAGGTCCGTGGCCAACCCGGCGGAGATCTTTCGTGACAAGCGCGCATGGCTCTATCTGCTGTGCTGTTTCCTGTATCTGTGCTTCCAGAACGGCATCGCCGTCTGGCTGCCCAACTACTACAAGACCGTGCACCACATGGCAGGCGGCGCGGCCAACGCCATGCTCACCCTGTTTTTCCTGGGCGCACTGGTGGTCCGTATGCTCTCGCCGCTGGTGTATAAGCGTATGCCGGTGCGGACTTTCTATCTGCTTACCTGTTTTTTGTCGGCCGGCGTGTTTGCGGTTTTGCTGCTGACGCCGTCCCTGGCCGTCCAGCGGGTGCTTTTGGTGCTGCTGGGCCTGCTGCAGGGCGCGGAGGTCCCAGCCCTGGTGATCCTTTGCTGCGAGACGTTCCCCACTCGGACGGCTTCGGCCTCATCCATCATCGTGCTGGGCGTATCTCTGTCAGCACTGATCGCGCCCACGGTGCTGGGGCGGCTCATCGAGCAGGTAGGCTACGGCATCCCCCTGTGGGGCCTGACGGCCTGCCTGCCGCTGTCGGCGGCGGTGCTGCTGGCCATACGCCGTGACGCACCGGTGCGGGCATGACCTTGCTTTTTTCCCCGGGCAGCGGGCAAGAAACTTCTTCATGGGCGCTACTCCCGCCCACCAAACCTTCCTTATAAAAAACTTCCTTCCTTTATCTCGCTGCCTTTGCTTCAGGCCGTCGGAGGTGTCATTGACGCCTCCGACGGCCTATGGGCTTTGCGGCTATGCGGGGCGCCCTTGCCGTTTTCCCTGCAAAGCACGCTGCATTCCGCAGTATTTTTGGCAATTTTATTTCGGAAAAGTATTACTTTTTTCCTGTGCTGTGCTATCTTACAGGCGACGGTTAGCCACATCTAACTACTGTAAAATATAGAGGAGCGATCTGCCATGAAGAGATTTGCCATGTTTGCCGCCGGTGTGCTGTTCGGCACCACCGGCATTAAGGTCCTGGGCAGCAAGGACACCAAGAAAGCCTAGGGGCACTTTTTTCACACATTTTTTATAGTCGCAGTCACAGTACGGTCCGCCGGAGGCCAGGGTATACGTCCGCACAAAGCTTGTCGCGCCGCCGGTCTCACTCATGGTATAGTCCGGATGACACAGAGCCAGCGTCAGGTCGTACGATCCCAGTTCCTGCATCAGTGTGCAGATACCGCACCGGGTCAACCGCCCTTCATAGCCGCTGCTGCCCGGGTATTCGTAAAAGTCCGTCAGCCGTTCCACGTCCGGCCGTTCTGGCATGGACAGGACGAGTGCGCCAAGCAGGGCACAGTTGACGATATTCATCTTAAAGCGGTCCGCTGTCAGCTGCCGCCGAGCAGATACCCAAGGACGCACGGGGCCGTTTCATCACCGGAGATACTGCTTTAAAGCATCTCTCCGTTTTGCATGTGGAATGCGAAATACAAAAAGCCGCACGGGAACACCGTACGGCTGGCTTTGCAGGCACAAGGCTTACTATTATCCAATAGTACCCTATTTCGACTGCATTTTCAATCTGAACATCTTAAGGCGTTTTTTGCTCCCAAATTCCGTGTGGTTGTCTCAGTTTTGCCTGTGTGGGTCAGGTTGTGGGTCAAATGAGAAAACGGCGGCAAATTGAACTTGCCGCCGCATTACTGTTTTCGCACTTTGACCCATATTTTTCAGCAACTTATGCGGTCAACGCAAAATAAAAAACTGAACTTTTAACGCGGAAAAACCGCCTAAAAAGGCGGTTTTTCAAAGTTATTTTGGCCGGAGTGCGGGGACTCGAACCCCGGGCCTCATGCTCCCAAACTTTTGAATAAAAATTTTTCTACTTTTTCCGGTGCTTTATAGCCGTTTTTGTTTTATTATGTACGCTCTTCGCAACTCTTACCTCCACTGTTTCCGCATGCTCCACGTCTATTTGTAGTCAAACATGTGGTCAAAAACCGCTTTCTGAACACCCTCGTGACAGGGGACAGAAAGCGGTTTTTCATAGTTTGGCGGAGTGCTGTGGGCAGGTAATCCGGTACCCCAGTTTGCCACATTGTACCTCTGCTGGAAAGGTTAAGCAAGCCCTTTATACAAGAATAGGCGGCGCAGTATTTGCATCGCTATAGACAAAGAATACCCTCACGCATTTGCCTTCTGGAGATAAAACTCACTCTCCGCAACTCGTGTCACAAAATCATACTCCAGCCGTGTTGCCTTTGAGGGCGAAATATTATAGCGCTTAAACACCGAACGAAAATATGCGAAGAACGCTCTGTCCTCCTCTGTCATCGGGGCAACCCAGCCGTTCTCAGCACCATGAGATTCAATTTTCTCTAACTCTTCCATACGCTCGTTATCCATGTCAGTTGCTCCTTTCAAAGTAGTCGATCAGTTCTCGCGCAGCATCCTCCCAAATCACCAAACGGAAAGGATCATAGGAACCCACACGACTTGCGCCGAACTCGCGGATATAGTATTCCACCAATTCACTGGTTTTCGCTTTAAATGCAAGAACGCCGTCATACCCGTTTTCCATAGAAATCGACACAGCATATGCGAACAGCGCCCTGGCGATGCCAATGTACTTCTTCTCACCGCCTATTTCATGAAGAAGATTTGCGTTGCTGTGATCAGCACTTTCTACATAGATAATCTCTACCGCAAGGATAGCGTCATCAACGGCATAGGCCATCAGCCCAAGCAATTCGTTGGTATCGGTTCGGCGAAGCGCAACTTTGTTTGGCATGTCCTGCGTAGCCTTGCTCGTCCATTTCGTCTGCCATTTGGTCGTTGCCTGCAAATCACCCGCCGTTGCAGGTGAAACATAAGTTGGTACTTCATTGCCGCCGATGTCCAGCACAAACAATTTCAATGCGCAATCACCTTCTTTCTCTGCCTATAAAATACCACAAAACCGTCTTTCCTGCAAGAGGGGCTTCGTATATCCGGTAATAGTTATCGCAGGAATATGCTGCAGATTTCGAGGATTGTGTGACGCTTGTGGAAACATAGGACTATTTTAGGTTGAATTAGTTTTCCCTTAATAGTCGTCGTATTCCCGTAATTTGATGGGCATTTTAAGGGAAGCTTACCCGGAGTAAGGGAAAGTATCTGCGCCCTGCGAGGAAAACGTTGTTGACTTTCCTCGTAATTTTATCATGAATATTTTTCGATTGGCACTCAAAGCGAGGGCTTCCCGCAGGTCGGGCAAGACCTAATCTTCCTTGCCTGACGAGTGGCACGCACTCTCTGCTCTGTTTCGAGTGCATCAAAAAGGCCTTGCCAAAGATTTGGATTCGGCTCATGCTCTGCGTAGTCTTCGAGGTGCCGCCGAATATCATCGGCAGCCAACGCAAGAAACTTATCGTCCAGAAACCGAATGTGGCGCTTAATATAATCGGAAACTACCGCGGGCATATATGTGTTTCTGCCCATCGCATACCGCATTGCTGACAGCAGGATCAAACGAAAGTCAGCGTTACAGATAGGGGCGAGCAGGTCCTGAGGGCACAACAGAAACTCCTTGCCATTATTCATGCATACGCGCAGCGGTCGCTGTCCCTCCGTTACCAGATTCAATAGACTACTGGTTCGCTCTTTCAGTTCATCAATGGTGATCGATTCGTAGTCCTGACACGGGTTTGCTTCATAATTCATCATCTGACCTCCAATCAGTTTATCCTCGCTATGAGGTGTTGGCATTGTAGCTCTGGCTGCCCGGAGGTTCAACCGTTTCTTTTGCAGCTCGAAAAGAAATCCAATAGAGCCTGAATTCGTGCGGATTTATCATTTTCTTGCTTTTCCTGCCCAAATGTGCTACCATTATAAACAACACTGTCAAGTGTTGGAATAGGCCTTGGCAGTATGGCTGCAATAGACCGAATGCTCTGCCAAGCGGCAGGGCATTTTTTGTATATCGGTACGGAGGAGATATTTATGTCTGTGAGTTATAAAAAACTCTGGAAGCTGCTCATCGATAAGGACATGAAGAAAAAGGACCTGTGTGAAAAGGCAGGTATTAGCCCAGCATCTGTCACCAAGATGGGGCGGAACGGGCATGTTACCACAGAGATACTCGTGAAGATTTGTGCGGCGCTTGATTGCCGGATTGAGGATATTGTAGAGATTGTTTCCGAGGAGAATGTGGGGGATTTGAAATGACACTTGCCGAAAAATTAAGCACATATGATGAAAAATATTGGGACTTTTCTGAATATAGAAATGACGCGCCTCTTGTTAGATACCCCGCAGTAATGGTTGCACCCATGCAAGCGTGTATACTAAAAGAAATCATCAACGCCGACCCTACGACATCAACAGTATTAGATCCATTTTGTGGTTCTGGGACAGTGCTGTGCGAGGGGCAAAAATTGGGGCTGAATGTTATGGGATTTGACATTAATCCCATGGCTGTGCTAATTGCGACAGTGCAATTGGAGGGAATTCCCGAAGATTGTGCAGTTAGAAGCATTAATGCTATTAATACTCGACTTACCATGCTTAACGGGAATGTAAAATCATACGCTTTTAAGAATATTAACAAATGGTTTAACGACGATATTATTGTTTCGTTAAGTGTCATTAGACAAGCGATAATTGAGGAAACAAATGAGCGGATGCGCCGGTTCTTTTGGTGTTGTTTTGCAGAAACGGTGAAAAAGTTCAGCAATACCCGGACATCGACCTTTAAACTTCATATAAAAGAACAATCCAAAATTGAAGCAACAGTCGATGATACCATCACTTTTTTCAAGGAACATATACAAAACAATTATCTCAAATACGTCAAAGATAGCACGAGTTCTATTTGTATAAAGTGTGGAGATTCAAAAGAACATTTGGCCGCCATGGTTGCTGATTCTGTTGATTTAATATGTACTTCTCCCCCCTATGGAGATAATCATACCACCGTGACGTATGGACAGTTTTCAATACTTCCTTTATTGTGGATAGATAAAAAAGATTTACACATATGGGATGACACCATATTGGAAACCTTCACGGCAATAGACAGTGCAAGTCTGGGAGGACGGGTTAAAAGGAAGCCTGTAACTGCACATCCATATAGTGAATTTGTGGGGGCCATATCTTTGGAAAAACAAAAGAAGGTTATTGCTTTTCTTGAAGACTACGAAAAAATTTTCAGTTTGTTGGCAAGGGTTCTAAAGCCAGGGAAATTGTTGGTTTTGACTTTGGGAAATCGGAGAGTTGATAATAAGGAAATTGCTTTTGATGTCTTTAATGATATGTTGGCTCAGAAATATGGTATGGAATTAGATTCTACAATTACAAGAAATATTATCGGTAAACGAATGCCTACAAAAGTATCTTCCATAAAAGAAGTTGGCGCTGTAAAGTCGATGAGCAAGGAGTATGTCAAAATATACAGAAAGGGATATGAGCATGGCTAAAGAGAAGTTAAAAATGGATTCGGCTCAAATTGCCCAAATAATGGGAACCGTTGGCAGCCCCCTCATTGTAATTTCAGAATTGCTAAAAAATGCTGTCGATGCCTCGGCGGAGAATATAGACATTTATTACGACTTTGACTCCAGAAGCATAACTGTCGAAAATGATTATAAAGGTTTTACTTTTGAAGAAATTCAAAATCTTTCTCGACCTGGCATTTCCGCGAAAAAGAAAGGCAAAAACTTGACTAATGAACGAGGTATGTTTCTGACCGGAAGCAAAGGATTGGGTCTGCTTTCAGTTTTTTTGCTTTGTGATAAAGCAGAAATATTTACCTCTCCATCAGACCACAGCGTACATAAAATAACTTTTGACAAAAAGACCGGTGCGATAGAAAGTCTAACGTTAAAACAAAATTCCCCAAAAGAATACACAAAAGTTATTTTAAGGGATGTAAGCAAAGAAATCATTTCTTTTTTGTCTTCTGAAGCAGAAGTTCGCAAATTACGTCACATTTGCACAAGCCTTTACAAAGGAGGAGATGTCCCGTTCCCTCAAATGCAGTTGCACATAATTAATGAACAAGTAGATTCTCGGCATAATATTAATTTTACATGTGACTTCCCACCAATGCTTTATGACGTAACTTTTGGTTACTCAAAAAAGACTAATGTTCTTCGTTTTTGTTGTAATTCCACCAATAAACAAATTACAAGCGATGAAATTACTCTCACGGATTTTGCGTTAGCTGATTTACAGAAAATTATGCTTGAGAAGTATGGTATCAAAGAGACTATACCGACACGGACCAACGACTTATTCCTTAGTGATTTCAGTTCTGTTCCGACATTCGAAGGGCAGATCCTTGTATATGAGAAAAGTTTGGCAGGTGCCCAGTTGAAAACATACGGTGCTGGGGTCAATGTCTATGTAAATGAGTTTGCATTATACAACTATCTCGCAGAGGAGGATGATTGGCTCGGTTTAGCAGACTACTCTCAGCGCAAAAAAGTGACGCGTTTAAAACCTCACAACGTATTTGGATATGTTAATTTTCCTGAATTTGATGAGAATGAGGAAACTTTGCGCATATCTAACGAGCGTGCAGATTTCATACAGGACTTGACTTTTAGCAAGGTTATGTATTTGCTAAAAGGCGTTGTCATGTTTATGATTCTCAATATAGATGTCGCTGACAAAAACCCAAAATATAAAAGCCAAGAACATCAAACTGAGGCTGATGCTGAGCCTACACCGCATTCAAACGACGGCACAAATACAAACGATGATGCTAAACAAGGCGAAAAGGGAACAAAAGACAACACGGGTAACACGGGTAATACTCCAGCAGGTGATACTTCAGGAAATAGCACAACAGCAACCAAAACTCAGGCCGCTTCTGATTCGAGTGCATATGAACCTTCTGGAACTTATTCGCCCAAAAAGCTAACTCAAAAAAGCCTTGTTTTTACAAAAGTTGAAGGACAGATTATTGATGCCCTTGTTGGCCAAGATGATTTATGTAATAAAATACATGATTTGGTGTTTGAACTGTACAAATTAGATCTTCAAGTTCATAGACATGCTATCGCATATCTTTTTAGAGCGTTGCTGGAAAGCACTACTAAGTATTTGTCTCGACGGCAAACTAAAGTCCAATTCAACGAAAAAGCGTTGGAGACTTCCGTTGTCAGTGCGTTGAATTATTTTGGAGATCAGTGCAAAACAAATAAGCAATTACATAGCAAAACCATTCGAACTTGGAGAGATACCGTAACTCAAAGAAAGCTTATAGACACGCTTAATCAATACATACATAACGAACAACCGGTAGATGCCCTGCTGCTGCAAGAGACTTGGAATACAATGAAAGGGTACATTATTACCTGTTTAACAGTGACATAATTGAAAGTTGGAGCCCTAAGCGCAATGTTAGTTAATGTAGGTAGTGCGCCGACAAATGATGCACTTAAAACGGGACAAGTGCGTATGATCTAAAAATATTCTTTTTCAAAAAGTTGTAGTGCAACGGAGGGGACACTGATGTTACACCCCGGTCTATATGAACAAGTCATCAACAACGCCTTGACGGGCGAGCTTGCGGAGATTCCGGAGGCCCGCAAGTCTGTTGCGCCCATTGACAAGGCGGAAGCCTCCAAGGTGCTGGCGCAGTATCTGGCGGATGTGGTTCAAAAGGGCTTGGATAACGTGCTGGACAACGGCGGGGATATTTCTGCCCAGATCGGGCTGACCAACCAGATCGTTGATCTCATTCAAAATACAACGAAAGAAGCTGACTTTGCCGCGCTGGGCGTTGACAGGCGGGCAGAGCAGCTTCTTGCGCTTTTGCGGGAGACCGACCCGCGGCTGGCGGTGGGGAAAACAGCGGCGGACATAGAGCGCCCGGAAACCTCTATCGCACAAAGCTCACTTTTCACTGGGGCTGTGCATGAGCCGCAGATGTTTACAGAGCTCAAAAAGGAAATCGTCTCGGCCGACCGGATCGACATGCTGGTGTCCTTCATCAAATGGAGCGGTCTGCGGCTCATCATGGACGAGCTGCGGGAGTTTACGCGCAGCGGCGGCGAGCTCCGCATCATCACCACCTCCTACATGGGCGCAACAGATGTGAAGGCCATTGAGGAGCTTCGAAAGCTGCCCAATACGCAGATCAAGGTCAGCTACAACACCAAGACGACCCGGCTCCACGCCAAGGCATATATCTTTTACCGCGAAACCGGCTTCACGACGGCTTATGTGGGCTCGTCCAATCTGTCCAATGCCGCATTGACCAGCGGCCTTGAATGGAACACCAAGGTAACGAAACGCGACTTACCCGAAACTATCGACAAGATCGCCGCTACCTTCGAGTATTACTGGAATGACCGCGAATTTGAATACTACGCGGAGGATCAGAGAGAGCGCTTGGCACGGGCGCTGAAGGCGGAAAAATATTTCGACACCAACAATGCCGACGTCTACACCATGGACATCAACCCCTATTCCTACCAGCAGGAGATTTTGGACAAGCTGGAGGCAGAGCGCACTGTCCGTGGCTATACGCGCAATCTGGTGGTGGCGGCCACCGGTACCGGCAAGACGGTCATCTCTGCGCTGGATTACAAGCGCTTCCGCAAGCAGAATCCGGATCTGCCCTGCCGCCTGCTCTTTGTGGCGCACCGAGAGGAAATCCTCAAGCAGAGCTTGTACACCTTCCGCGCTGTGCTCAAGGACGCAAACTTTGGTGAGCTGTTTGTGGGCAACTATAAGCCGGAGAGCATCGACAACTTGTTTCTGTCCATCCAGACTTTCAACTCACAGAGCTTCACGGAAAAGACGAGTCCCGATTTTTACGATTACATCATCGTGGACGAATTCCACCATGCCGCCGCGCCGACTTACCAGAAGTTGTTGTCCTACTACCAGCCGCGCATCCTGCTGGGCTTGACCGCTACTCCGGAGCGTATGGACGGCAAGAACATCCTGCCCTACTTCAACAATCGTATCGCCGCTGAGATCCGTCTGCCGGAAGCCATTGATCGAAAGCTCCTGTGCCCATTCCAGTATTTTGGCGTTACCGATACGGTAGATCTGGATGCGCTCAAATGGTCTGCCGGTGGCTACCAAAAGAGCGAGCTGGAGCATATCTATACGTTCAGCGGGGCGGTTGCCGACCGCCGCGCTGACCATGTGGTGACGGCACTGCTGAAATATGTGACGGACATTGACGAGGTGAAGGGCCTCGGCTTCTGTGTGACGGTAGATCACGCGGAATTTATGTGCCGCTATTTTAACGACCATAACATTCCGTCTATGTGCCTCACCGGGCAGTCTTCGGACGAGGAAAGAGCGGCGGCCAAGCGGCGCTTGGTGTCCGGCGATGTGCGGTTTATCTTCGTCGTGGACATCTACAACGAGGGCGTGGATATTCCGGAAGTTAATACTGTTCTTTTTCTGCGCCCCACGGAGTCGTTGACGATTTTCTTGCAGCAGCTGGGACGCGGTCTGCGTCTATCTGAGGACAAAGAATGCCTGACCGTGTTGGACTTCATCGGTCAGGCGAATAGAAAATACAATTTTGAAGATAAGTTTGCGGCGCTGCTGTCGAATGCCACCCGCAGCGTGAGCCGTGAGATCAAGGACGGTTTTGTGTCCGTTCCCAAGGGCTGCTATATCCAGTTGGAGAAGAAGGCGGCCAAATACATTTTGGAGAATATCCGCGCGTCCTATGGCAATACGGCTGGGTTGGTGGCTCGCGCGGCCTCCTTTGCGGAGGACAGCGGGCTGGAGCTGACGCTCAAAAATTTCTTGGATTACTACCATCTTGACCCACGGGTGGTCTACAAGTTTTCCTCCTTCTCTCGCATTTGTGCCAGAGCGGATGCCATCGAGGACTTTTCGGAGCCGCTGGAGGACATCCTGACCAAAGCGTTTGCAAAGCTTGCTGTGGCTGATTCTCGCCGCTGGATTTCGTTCCTGTTGGACGTCCTTCCGCGTCTGGACAACCTTGATTTTACAGCGCTTCCGGATGCGGAAAAGCGGATGATGCAGATGTTTTACATCACTGTTTGGGGCAAGGCTGTGGAGGACTGGGACGACGAAGAGGTGCTTAGTAACCTCTATGCCCTGTCTGACAGCACGGTTCTGCTCGGTGAACTCTTGGAGCTGCTGCGCTATCGCTTCGAACAGATCGACTTTATCGACGAGCCGGTGGAGCTGGGCTTCGACTGCCCGTTGGATCTGCACTGCACCTATACCCGCGACCAGCTCTTGGTGGCGCTGGACTTTATGAAGCCGTCCACCGTTCGTGAGGGCGTGAAGTGGCTGCCGGAGAAAAACATCGATGTGTTCTTTGTGACGCTGAACAAGGCGGACAAGGACTATTCGCCAACCACCATGTACAACGATTATTCCATCAATGAGAGCTTGTTCCATTGGCAGAGCCAGAGCACCACGGCAGAAAATTCGCCCACCGGTCAGCGCTATATCCATCATAAAGAGCGTGGCAGCAAGGTACTGCTGTTTGTGCGTGAGTTTAAGGCGGACCGTAAGACCGGCGGTGCAGAAGCGTACACCTATCTGGGCACGGCGAACTACGTGAAGCATACGGGCAGCAGACCGATGAACATCACCTGGCAGCTGGACCGCCCGATCCCGGCGAAGTTCTTGAAGAAGACAAATAAGTTGGTAGTGGGCTGATTAAATTCGCACAGGAACGCCATAACGAACTGGAACAAAAAGACCGTTGTGGATCAGAACCCAATCATTCATATATTCCAGGCGAACATCGAGCCAGCGCCCATCCAGCCAACATGCAAAGCAGTCTCCACAGTGAAGCCCGCCATATAGTGTCCCCGTATCGAATACGATATCTGGCCTATCCTGATTCCAAATTAATCGTCCAATCATAATTGTCGTCTCCTGTAGGAGGAAGGTTCATGAAGTTTTTTGAAGCGGTTCCTGGTGAGCTTTTTTCACCTTTGGTCTCGCCCAACCGCGCACTATACGCAGATGCTCTGGATGTGCTGTACACCGCATACCGTGAAAACCTTAAAATACGCGAAGACACGCTGTATTCTATGCTCCGCAGCAGATTGGAGCAGCAACTGGCGGATGCTACGTTTGAAGGGGAAGATATTGACGAGGATGAGCTGCGGGATATCTCCGGCCGTGCACGCTTTTTGATTCGGAAGCTCTGCGGTAAAGGCTGGTTTGAAAAGGAACGGGGTGACGATTTTGAGGAGTATATTACCGTCCCAAGTTACAGCAGTCGGCTGCTGGAGCTGTTTCACCAGCTCCGGGATGATCGTCCTGCTCGCGGATTTTCCTATGTGTTTGGTACCTACTCTGCTCTGAAGGTCGCCAATGAGAGCGAAAGCGTTTACGATAAGATGGCCGCAATTTACAGTGCCTATGATAACACCAGTGCTCTCATAAATTTGTTGCAAATGGTCTATCACAATGTGAAGCATTATTTTCAGATGCAGATAGATATGCAGGACGTCAATCAGGTATTGGCCTCTCACTTCAACGAGTTTGGACAGAAAGTAGTTGAGGCATACATACGACCGTTGAAAATTAAGGACTCCGTCCCAAAGTATCGCGTTCCAATTCAATCTGTTTTGAGAAGCTGGGCTGAGGATGATGCTCTGCTGCTTGCCATGGCGAACGCAGCTTTGCAGGATAAACGAGGAGATACAGTGGAAAACTGCCGTTCCGATCTGCTGCAAAAGATTTTCTGGATCGACGAGCGATATGACAATATAGAGCATGACTATCTCGATGAAATAGATGCGCAGGTTCGCCGCTATACGAGAGCAGCAACGCAAAAGGTAGAAAACCTGACAAATCGCGATCAAAATGTTCGGGGAAACTTGAATGTACTGCTCACGGCATTGTCGCGCAATCGACGCGCCGGTGATTTAGTAGACCGGATACAACCGGTATTTCAGCTTTATGAGCAGTCATTCCTTTCTGAAAAAAGCTTGTGGTATCGAAAGCGCCCCGAAAAACGGACAAGAGCTGCCACGGTTCTTATTCAGGAAACGGCTTCCGATGCAGATGCGGCCGCGCAGGCCGCACAGCTGCTGCGTTCCGAATATGGCCGCGCGGCCATTGCCGCCTATGTGCAGGGATGGTTGGGGGATGCAGATGTTCGCTACTCCAAAGATTTAAACATTAAGGATGATAAATCCTACATCATGAGTTTGCTGGCTGTATTGACCAGCGGAGATTCTGCCGCAGGCTATCAGATCAAAGAGCTGGGCGGCTCGTTTCATGAAAATGGCTATTCCATCCCTCAGATGCAGATTCGACGGAAGGAGAAGAAAAATGGATTTTGACTTCATTCGTAGTGCGACCTCCAAGGAATTAGAACAGTTCAAGTCCGTTTGCAACCAGCTTCTTAGCCGGACTTATATTGTGCGAACACTGTTTCGGCCGGGCAAAGGAAGGGTGAATAACCCGGATTATACGTTTTTATCTCTGCATTACGAAGCGGTGCAAGAATATCTTAGTCTGCTGGATTGGGATCTGCGCAAAGATGATTTAAACGGCTATTTCTATGTGATCAATACGGACGAAGCGAACCGCTGCAACCTGAACAAAAAAGAAACGGCCATTCTCCTTGCCCTACGCATGATTTATGAAGAAAATCAGGAACAACTCGGTCTGGAGCAGGATGCCGTTTGTACCGTGCGTGATGTTTTAGAAAAGGTCGTCACGGATTACGCAATCCTTCCAGCAAAGCCCAATATGGACGAAGTGAAGCGTGCGTTGACATTGCTGGAAAATCACTCGATTATTCAGCGGATTGAGGGAAAGTTCAATCAGAGCGGTTGTAAATTTTCCATATTACCGACCGTGTTGGCTGCAGTCTCCAGTGAAAAGCTGAACGATGTTGTGTCTGTGCTACGGAAGGAGGGCGATACCGATGAAGAAACTGAAGAAGATCCTGCTGATTAATTGGCTGTATTTCAGCAAAGAGATCATCGAGGTAGGTGATATTAATTTCTTGACTGGAAAAAACGGTGCGGGAAAATCCACGGTAATTGATGCCCTTCAAATCGTTCTATTGGGAGAAACAAATGCCCGCAACTTTAATCAGGCTGCCAATGAAAAGTCTCAGCGCACGCTGGACGGTTATTTGCGGGCAGATATGGATGAAAATAACCCGTATTCCCGCCGGGGAAAAGATTTCTCCAGCTACATTGCTTGTGAGTTCCAAGATGACGTAGTGGGCAGCAGTTTTGTCACGGGCGTTGTTTTTGATTGCCGCAGTGACGGAAGCAGGCAGGAACGCTTTTTCATTTGTGTGGGAACGCTGCCCGAGAACGGCTTTGTTGAAAATGGAGAGGCTATGGAGATTCCTGCGCTGCGCCGTTTTTTGAAGCAGAATTACGTTAAGGCGGAGATCTATGACACGCAGAAGGAATATCGCAGGAATATGCTGTCAAGATGGAATGTGCACAATGAGCAGGTCCTTCGAATGATGAAAAAGGCGGTATCCTTCCGCCCTATCGTGGATATCCAGAAATTCATTACCGAGAACATCTGCGACATACCGGAGAAGCCTGATATCGAGGCCATGCAGCAGAATATCCGGGATTATAAACGCCATGAAATGTTGGCACAGCGGCAGGAGGAGAAACTGACTGCTTTACAGGAGATAGGCAGACTCTATCGTGAAATGAATCAGGCCATTGACCGCTGGCGGGTGCAATCATTTTTGGTACTTTGGTCCAAAAAAGAAATGGAACAAGCCCAAATTGACCGATTTGAGCTTGAAAAGAGAGACAGTACCACAGAATTAGCCGCAATTGAAAAGAGTATCATGACGATCTCTGATCGAATCGCGCAGAAGGAGAACCGCAGGCGCGAACTTGACTTGGCCTGCGCGCAGAGCAGTGTGTTTCAGGAGGAAGAAAAACTCCGCAATCGGAAGCAGGCACTGCTGGATGAGCAAAAAAGGCTGATGCAGGATCTCCAATCCTTGGCATTAGAAATAAAAAAGGAATCCTTTCAGCTGAACGGACTGTGTGACTCGGTATTGAAGCAGAATACAGAGGAAGTACTTCTGCCTGTGCAGGAGGCTGCCGAAAGTGTACTAAAAACATATTCGCTTTTTGTGTCCGGAAGCTATGAGATATTTTCCTATTCATCGGCACCCTTTGAGAGCGCCCAGCAGGCGGCGGCTGAGCTTACTAAGACCATCCGGAATGCGCTGCACATAGCAGAAGATCGTCTGGCGGAGTTGAAGGAGGAGCAGGACCAAAAACGCACCGTCCTCGCAAATCTCCGAAAGGACATTAAAGACTATCCGCGAGGTCTGCTGCAATTGAAGGACCGCTTGGAATCTGAGCTGAACAGCCGGATCGGCAGTCCTGTGAGAATAGATATTCTTGCGGATGTCCTGGAGCTTGCGGACGAACGGTGGCGCGGAGCCGTGGAGGGATATCTCAATGCGCAGAAGTTTTATCTGCTGGTTGATCCGGCGTATTATAAGAGCACCTTATTGATCTTTGACAGGATCAAAAAAGAGTTCGGTTTTGCATCCTTCGGGTTGGTGGACATCGGTAAGCTTCGCGAACGAGAAACGATTCGCCCACGCGATGACAGCCTTGCCAGAAAGGTTGATACGGATAACAAGCTGGCGCGCAGTTATATTGACTATTTGTTGGGGCGTGTCGTATGTTGTGAAAAAGCTGAACAGCTGCGCAATTTCAAAACCGCTATTACAGTAGACGGACTGCTCTACCAGGGATATGTTGTCCGTTCGATTCGTCGTGAGCTGATGGATGACGCATTTATTGGCCGTTATGCGGTAAGTCTGCGTGTATCTCGATTGGAAGAGGAGTTAACGCAGATTGAAGACCAGCTGCGTTATTGGAATCCTATCCGTCAGCTTTTATCACAGTCAAAAGAACCGCTATTTACGCACTTTTTTGTCCAAAATACCGTGGCAGAAAAGCAAAAAGCATACTTGCACGGCATGGAGATCGCCAATGAAGTGACCGATATCGATGATCAGCTTTCAAAACTGGATCTTTTGTGGCTGGACGAACAGCGCCGTACCATTGCTGCGCTCGGGGACGAAATCATAGTGCTGAATAAAGAAAAAGAGCAGAAAGGAATTCAGATCGGCCAGCACAAGGAACGTATTCGCCAGCTCGACTATGAGGTGCTGCCGGATCATTACCAGCAGCTATCTGATATGGATGACCGCCTGCAAGATGACTTCCCTGTTGAATATCAGGAAAGCATCGGTCTTCCCAGATATCAGCAGGAGCTCGCCCGCCTGAAACGCGCAGACATCGTCCATAAGAACTTCAGTAGCCGTTTGGAGCAGAGCGTAAAGGAGCAGGATACTGCTCAGAGAAAACTCTTCAACGCGCGCAGGGAGTACACAGACCGGTTCAAGCCCTGCTCCTTCCGCGTGGAAGCTGTGGATAATGATGAGTTTGAAGCAGAGCAAAAGCTCATGGAGGAAAGTGAGCTGCCCAAATACCGAGAAAAGATCAAAGCTGCCCGAGAGAGTGCGATGGAACAGTTTCAGAATGATTTTTTGGCCAAATTGAAGTCCAGCATCGACCAAGTGCAGGATCAGGTGAAAAATCTAAATCGTGCACTGCGCCAGGCTCAATTCGGAACGGACAGTTATCAGTTCCGTGTGGAGCGTAATCCGGATTATGCAGAGTATTATGACATGATTATGGATCCGGAGCTTATGGAAGGCGATGTAGGGTTGTTCGCGCGGCCTTTCCAGGATAAATATGGTCAGCTGATAGAGAAGCTGTTCAGCCAGATCACTACGGCGGATGATACCCAGTTAAATGCGAGAAAACAAAGCGAGCTGCAGGAAAATATCCAACGATATACCGATTTTAGGACATACCTGAAGTTTGACCTGGAAACCACGGATCAAAACGGAACAAAGCAGTTGCTTTCTCAGACCTTGAACACAAAGTCCGGCGGTGAAACACAGACTCCGTTTTATATTGCGGTTCTGGCTTCCTTCGCTCAGCTCTACCGTGTGAATGATACATCCAGTTTCGGCAACACCGTCCGATTGGCAGTGTTTGATGAGGCATTTAACAAAATGGATAGTGATCGCATTATTGAGAGCGTCCGCCTCCTGCGAAGGATGGGCTTGCAGGCCATTATCTGTACACCGCCGGATAAGGTTTCGGATATTATGCCGATTGCAGACCGTACGCTGCTGGTAAACAAGGACAAATACAGAATGCATATTCTGCCCTTTGGCAAGGAGATTGCGCAGTGAAAAACCAGAAAACCATTCTAAACCGCCTATTGAATAAATATGAAAACAGTAAGCATCTCCTCGATCCTGGAACATCGCTCAGAAGAGTTATGCTAAAAGTGGAAAAGAAAGACTTTCCTGAGTATATCTACGAAGATGCTGTGATACGGGATGCTTATAACGAAGCAGCCTTGGAACTTGAAAAGAAGCACTTAGTGCAGCTCGAGTGGGTGAAAGGCCGCCCGGTACTTTCGGCTATTGTACTGCGTTTGGATCAGATCTCGCAGTGCTATGCTTTTGCCGAAAGAATGCATCCCAAGGTGCGAGCAAGTCAGATTATTCAGCTGATAGATGGCAGCATGAAGGACGTTGCGATTCCCTGGATTATAGCATGGAAGGTAGATGTTTGCAGATCGGCAGCAGAGCAACTGAAAATTCCTGTCTTCTGCAAAACGGACGATACTCCATTGCAGGACCTGCTCTGCGCTTTCCGTGAGTATTCTGCTCTGCCCGGCAGTATAACGATGCGCGCATTCAGCAGCAAGTGCTTTTCCGATACCAAATACTTTGAGCGAAATGTGCGGGATCTATTTTTGCGGATCGCAAGAAAATACGATGCAGATTTAGCGAATTCCTGCGATGAAAATGAATTGGGCGAAAGAGAACAGCTGGCATACTTGGGTATCTATGCTCGCCCGGAGTTATACGAGCTTGCAGGAAACTGTCTGGTTCGAACAGAACAGGGAACTATCTGTATTGGTGCCGCACCATACGGTTTGGCCTTACCCAGCACTTTGATCGATTCTATTACAGCAATCGACTTGACGGCAATTCAATGCATCACATTCATTGAGAATAAAACCAATTACGATGAATATGTGATGTCCGAAAAACAGCCGGGAGAGTTGGTGATCTATCACGGCGGATTCCTTAGTCCCCAAAAACGAAAGCTGGTTACAATGATCGCTCATGCGGCAGCGAAAGGCGTTAAAGTGCGATTTTGGGCAGATATCGATGCGGGCGGTTTCCGAATGTTTGACAACTTGCAGAAGCTAATTTCTTCTGTGCTGCCCATGCGTATGTCAGGTGAACTTGTTGAAAAATTTTACGAACATGGTCTTGTGCGCTCCAAAGAATACTTATCTGAGTTGGAAGCAGATTTAAAAAGCGGGAGATACTTACTGTTCAAAGATGCTATTGAAAAAATCCTAAGCTATGGCGTTACAATCGAGCAGGAGACGTTTTTGAACTGATTAGGGAAACATATTTGCGCAGGGGATTGGACGTGCATCTACCGCTAAAATGCGGCTCATGGGCACAGCTATAATCCAGTGCGAATGTGCGGGGACAACCCATAAGTCAACAGCTCGCATTCTCAAGTGAAAGGATTGTCTATGGACGCACGAAAGCATTTAATCATCATAAAAGGAAAAGACCAGACGGACTCAGTCGCGAGCTTTCAGTTCCATGACGGGAAGTGCGAGGTCGTCTATACCAGTGCGCCCAATAAGACATACAGCTTTCAGCGTAGCAATGTGGAAATCCTACCCCTGCAAAAGGAAATCGACCCTGCACGGGTGATTGTCACCGTAAACGGGCAAACCATCAGCGGAATTGATGAGATTCTCGACTTCAGTGGGTATTATCGTATTGTCCGCAAGGGAAAGAGAGATTTATCGTTCCACAGGAGCGAAGTGCAGTTCCAGCAGAATTGCCTGACAGAAGGTAAAAATCAAGAAACATTCCAATATTTCAAGGAGACTGCCGCGGCAATTAGCCTCGAGGTGGAAGGCATCAACATTCTGAGCATGCAGTACGATAAGATCAAGCAGGTCAGCGAGGATACCGTGTTGGCAAGCTATCTTGCACCGCAGAAAGACGTCAAAACGCCCCAGATGCCGGAGGCAGTGATCTATCCGTTTGGCTTGAACCAGAGTCAGAAGCTGGCGGTGGAGCGGGCGCTTTCCTCCAAAATCAGCATCATTCAAGGACCGCCGGGGACGGGAAAAACGCAGACGATCCTAAATATCATCGCCAATGTGGTTCGGAGCGGGAAGACTGTGGCGGTTGTATCCAACAACAATTCTGCAACGCATAATGTTGTGGAAAAGCTGGAGAAGAAAAATTCAGCTTTTCTGACTGCGTTTCTCGGCAGCCTTGCCAACAAAGAGAGGTTTCTGGATACACAGACAGGCGCCTATCCGGATATGAGCGATTGGGAAATGCTGCCGGAGGAACGACAGCGATTAGACCGGGAAACGACTGCGCTTTCCAAAGAACTGAACGAAATGCTCAATGCTAAAAACCGCATTGCGGAAATTGAGCAGGCGTTCTTGCAGCTGAGTCCGGAGCAGCATTATTTTGAGGAATATTACGCAAGTTACAGCGATGTGCCAATGGATAGCATGGACAAGCTGTCCTCGCAGAAGCTTCTTGCGCTTTGGATGGAATTTGAACAGCATGCAGAGCGTGAGACTCGCTTGGGCCTGTTGCAAAAAATATCCATCATATTTCGATTCAACCGTAATGCGCTCAAATTGTTTATCCGTTCCCCGGAACAGGTCATTCCCTATTTGCAGAGTCAGTTTTATTCGGTGAAGAGGCGGGAACTGGAGGCCGAAAAGCAGGAATTGAACCGAAAGCTGGAGCGCTACGCTTTCGACGCGAAGATGGACGAGCTCACACAGAAGTCCCTGCGGCTGTTCCGGGCGGAGCTGGCAACACGGTATCATTGGCGGAATAATAGACGATGCTTTGAAAAGAATGATTTCCGCCGGAATTCCGAAGAGTTTACCCGCGAGTATCCGGTGGTGCTTAGCACGACCTATTCCATCAAAGGAACGCTGAGCATCGATCATATCTACGATTACTTGATCGTAGATGAAGCCTCACAGGTCGATTTAGCCACAGGGGTGCTGGCATTTTCCTGTGCGCGGAATATCGTAATTGTTGGGGACTTAAAGCAACTCCCCAATGTACTGACAGAGGATGACATTCGTACCAGCGATGCCATTTGGCAGAAGTATTCCTTGGATGAGCGTTATCGCTTTTCTACGCACAGCCTGCTGTCCTCTGCATTGGAAATATGGCAGGACGCACCTGTTACGTTGCTGCGAGAACACTACCGCTGTCACCCGAAGATCATCAATTTCTGCAATCAGAAGTTCTACCGCGGACAGCTGATCGTTATGACAAAAGACCATGATGAGCCGGATGTATTGACCATGTACCGGACGATTGCCGGTAATCACGCCCGTGGGCATCTCAACCAGCGCCAGATTGATGTCATCCGGCAGGAGGTGCTTCCGCGGCTGCATCAGCAAAATTTCCAGAGCATCGGTATTATCACGCCATATCGGGATCAGGTGACAGCCATCCGCAAGCAGCTGGGAGATACTTATGAGGTGTACACCGTCCACAAGTTTCAGGGACGGGAACAGGATGCCATCATTCTGACCTCAGTCGACAATGTCATCACAGATTTTGTGGATGATCCCCACATGCTGAATGTGGCGGTTTCCCGTGCGGTTCATGCGCTGGTTGTGGTCACATCGCAGGACCCGCACAATGACCAGACCAACTACGGCGACCTGACACGGTACATCGAATATAACAATTTTGAGGTTATCCAGAGCCAGGTCTACTCCGTGTTCGATATGCTCTATCAGGGCTATGCTGAGCAGCGCAGAGCATATCTGCAAAAACATAAGCGAGTATCGGAGTACGATTCCGAGAATCTCATGTACTCTGTGATTCAAGAGGTGCTGGCCGAGGAGGCATTTTCCTCCATCGGCTGCGCGGAGCATGTTTCACTTGCGACGCTGGTGAAGGACTATGAACCGCTGACAGCGGAAGAATGCCAATATGCCCGCAATCCGTTGACCCATGTGGATTTTCTGCTGTTTAATCAGATGGATAAGCAACCTGTGCTGGCGATTGAAGTAGACGGGACTGGCTTCCACGAAGCGGGGAGCAAGCAGGCAGAGCGAGATATGAAGAAAAACTCCATTCTGGAGAAGTGCGCCGTCCCGCTGCTGCGCCTCCGCACAGATGGCAGCGGGGAAAAAGAGAAAATCAGAAATGCGCTAAAGAAGGAATGATTATGCCGAGAATTATCAGGAACGCAATCAGATGCAAAAAATGTGGAGAAGTCATCGAAAGCGAAACCGTCCATGATTTTAAGTTTTGCAGCTGCGGCTCCTGCGCCGTAGATGGTGGTCACGACTACCTTCGCAGATGCGGTAATCGTGAGGACTGGGAAGAACTGTCTGAAGTGGAAAAGGTGGAGGACAACGGTGCGTTGACTTGATTCTGGGTGATTAGGAATTGGGGTGATAGGATGTCTCTTAAAATTCAGCTTTTTGAAAACCAACGCATTCGCACGGCGTGGGATGAAGAAAAGGAAGAATGGTACTTCTCCATTGTCGATGTGGTTGGCGTACTGACGGACAGCGTTGATCCCACGGCGTATTGGCGCAAACTTAAACAACGGTTGAAGGCCGAAGGCAATGAAACCGTGACAAATTGTCACGGTTTGAAAATGACGGCTCATGATGGCAAGAAACGCCTGACCGATGTGGCCGATACCGAACAGCTCCTCCGCATCATCCAGTCCATCCCGTCACCCAAGGCAGAACCGTTCAAACTCTGGTTGGCACAGGTCGGTCGGGAGCGCATTGAAGAAACCATCGACCCGGAGCTGACCATTGAACGTGCGTTAGAAACCTATCTCAAGAAGGGCTATACCCGTGAGTGGATCAACCAGCGGCTGCAAGCCATTCAGGTTCGCAAGGAACTGACAGACGAGTGGGACGCCCGCGGCGTGCAGAAGGGCGTGGAGTACGCCATCCTCACCGATGAGATCTCCCGTGCGTGGTCGGGGATGTCCACCCGCCAGTACAAAAACCTGAAAGGCTTGAAAAAGGAAAACCTTCGTGACAACATGAGCACGCTGGAACTGGTGTTGAATATGCTGGCGGAGGCCACCACCACGGAAATTTCCAAACAGAAAGCACCGGCAACCCTTTCGGAAAACATCGATGTGGCCCGTGCCGGTGGCAAGGTGGCTGGCGACGCGCGGAAGGCCATTGAGACGCAGACCGGCGTTCCTGTCATTACTTCCAAGAATGCTGCGCAGCTCAGTGAAGTGGTTACAAATCTGCTGGAAGACGCGGGAAATAAAGAAAAATAGCATTCAGACCCTACATGGGGCGGTTTAAAATCTGCCTCGCTATAGACAAAGAAAACCGTGTGCGGACCTTTACGGTCAGCACACGGTTTTTTATTTGGATTCCTTCAGCCAGGTTTCCAGTTCCTTCTGAGAGATCAGCCCCTGCTCACATTTATCCTTTTCCGCTCTGGCCCGCTCGCTCCAATCGTAAAACTGCTGGTCGGTGATCCGTCCGGCCTTAATCCACGCAAAGCGCCGTTTGTATTCCTTGCGGTAAGCCTTGAAAGCGTCATTGTTTGCCTGCCGAAGCGTCCACTGCTTCAGAGCACCGATGTCGCGGCAGTGCTGCTGACCTTTCGGAACAGGCCGCACGCAATATTCCGCGCTGACCCGTCCGGTCTGCGGAAACCAGCGTCCGCAGTTCTTGCAGCGCCGCACGGTGATGTTCCGCTCCACGCAGCTCCGCAGAGAGTAGTCGATCATGTCCCGGATGCTGGAGGAATACAGCACCGGCGAACACCGCCCCGGCTCCGCCGGCTCAAAGCTGAGGGGGATAGGGCGGAAACAAAACAGGCCGGGATCTTTCGGCATATCGTAGGTATAATTCCTTGCTGCCTGCGCCTGCGGCTCGCGTCCCGCGCTGTCCACATCCAGCACCAAGTCGAAAAAGTGTTGGATCTGCTGCTGGTACAGCGGAAGCTGTTCGGGGAGCTGGCGCAGCTCGTCCAGCATTTGCGCATCCTCCGCACTGCCTCGGTCATTCTGGATAAACATTGCCGTCTGACGGTAGTAGCAATGGACATAGAGAAGCTGAAAATAAATGTGTACGGAGGCTAATTCGCCCAGCTTTTTCATAGCGCTCTCCAGCGCGCCCCGGTCATCCTCTGCGATAAATCGGCTCCAATCCTCCGCGATGCATTGAAGTAGCGGTGTCACCTCCGCGCAGTCCAATTCCTGAAAGGAGAGAAGGCTCTCCAGAAAGGGAAGCTCCCTCTGGGCATCCGGAACGCCCTGCATACCAAGGGAATCATACTGAAAAATCTCTCTGCCCTCAGAGAAATACATTTTGGCATACCACATGGCAGATCACCTCGAAATAGACAATCGTAATATAAAAATACGGACAGTCTTGACAAGGAGTGAAAAGTGTGTTACCATACGATCACGGAAAGACTGTCAAAAACGGATTTAGATAAGTCTAACACCAGAACGAGATATTGTCAATGGGAAAAAGACTGCTTATCCGGAGGTTGCACCTTGACAATTGAATACCCATCACCAGAGATGATACTCGCCGGGGAAGTATCGCCACGACACTGTAACCGAGCGGTCGAGCGTACCAAGGCAGAGATATACGCCGCGCAGAAAAAGCGGGGCAGGAACGGGTATGGTGCATGGTAGACCTAAAGCAGAAAGAGGTGAGAGCCGTATATTGTTCTGACAAAAAGAAAAGCCGCTGAACTGTTGCAGCAGTCCAGCGGCGCGCCGCGTTTCGGAAAACGCAGACTCCATCTGCAAACAGTCTAACAGAGGGACCTCCGAAACGCAAGATATTTTTTCTCTGAATTTAGTATGGGAGGGTTTCTCTTGAAAGAATCCATTTACAAAAGCTATGAGGAGCTGCCGCTGTTCCTCAACGCGGAATTGGTGGCAAAGGTGCTGGGCGTGTCCATCTCCAGTGCCTACGAGCTGATGCACGAAGAAGTATTTCCGTCTGTGCGCATCGGCAGTCGGTTCGTGGTGCCCAAGGATAAATTCCGGCAGTGGGTGGAGCGGCAGACCGGAGGTGTCAGATGAGAACTTGGACAAAGCGTGACCCGGTCAAGAACTATTTTCCTCTGCCCAATGAGATCTATCAGCTGGGCCTGTCTCACGGCGCGATCGCTGTCTACGGTTACCTGCTCCGCATCGAAGACCGCAGGACCTATCAGTGCCATCCCAGCTACGCCACCATCGGCAAGGCGGTGGGCATGAGCCGCAACACCGTGCGGAAGTACGTGCAGGAGTTGGAGGAACGCGGACTCATCCGCACGGAGCGCACCAGCATCATCACGCGGGACGGGCGCAAGCAAAACGGAAGTCTGCTCTACACGATCCTGCCCATCCAGTTTTCCATCGACCAGTTTTATCAGCGGCAGTTGGATGCTGCGGAGCGGGCACGGGAACGTCAGCAGGTGGCAAGACGCATGGAGCAGACCAGCGTGTGAAACCGGCAGATATGTTCTCTGCGTTCTATTGCTGTGACCAAAGAGAACCGAGAAACCCATCGGTGCGGTGAGGGAAACAGCCATGGGATCACGCAGCCCAGTGGGGCCGCGACGCCTCGGGACAGCGACGCGCATAAGCGCATCGCTGTCCCAAAGGCTCTCTGCGTTCTTTGGGAGCACCCTCGACCAAGACCTAAAAGCGGCAAAGTACGCCGTTCTGACACCCGGCCGCGCAGGGTTTCCGAACCGCGCAAAACGCTCCGAGGGTAGTAATAGCGCCCCCACCCGAAACGCCCCTGTTTCGCCCTGTGAGCCGCTGTGTGCGATCCTGTTGGCGAAGGCAAGTGTGTACCCGCCGCAGTCCCTCGAAACGAACGTTGCGGCGTTTGTGCCGGAGGTGTTGAAGGCCGTGTGACCAATGTGTTGGAAACGTTGGTATGACTGCGTTTCCTGCGCTTTTGCGGTTTTTTCGAGGACGAAAAAGAAAGCAGGATAAAGGGCTGGCGTCGGAACCGACGCTCTGCCCGGTCACTTCTGCCCGCAGTGCGGGCAGTTGACGGGGGTTTCAGCGCAGGCGGTTGTGGTGCCTTTTGAGTGAACTTTTTGAGCGGCTGGCGTCTTTGTTCCCGCAAGCGCATGCGTTTCAACAAAAACAAGCGTGCCTTACGGCAGATTGGAGGGAATGATGAGCAAAAATGAAAACAGGCTGAATTTCCGTATGACGGATGAAACAGCCGCAAAAATAGAGCGGTGGTATCAGGAAGATAACTGCCGCAGCAAAAACGAGTTCATCGAAAAGGCGGTGAACTGCTACGCGGATATGCTCGCCGCAGGCGAAAGCGCCACGCTGCCCCGTGCGGTGCAGTCTGCCATCAACGCGCGGCTGAAGCTCTTCGAGGATCGCATTGCGTCGCTGCTCTACAAGCAAGCGGTGGAGATGGACATGGCAATGTCCATCCTCCTGCAAAGTCTCAATGTGAGCGAGGAAGTGCTGCGGCAAGAACGGGCCAAGAGCATCGCCGCCGTCAAGCGCACCAACGGTCAGCTGCGGTTGGAACAGAAACTCCGTGAGCTGGAGAGTGAAGCATGGCGAGGCTGATCGTCAAAAGCCCGTACATCAAGTGCGGCAGTGGAAAAAGTGCCGGCGGGTATCTTAAGTACATCGCGACGCGGGAGCGGGTGGAGATCATCCCGGATGACCGTCCACCCACCAACAAGCAGACGCAGCTCATCGCAAAACTGGTGAAGGATTTTCCTGACGCAAAAGAACTGATGGAGTACGAGGACTACAGCTCACACCCGACAAAAGCAACTGCGTCCGCGCTCATCACACTGGCGCTGGAATCGAATTGGGATCGGGTACAGGGCATGGAAGGTTACGCCAAGTACATCGCTCTGCGTCCGAGAGCGGAGCGGCTGGGGGAACACGGCCTGTTCGGTGATGACGATGCCGTTGACCTCGCCGCTGTTGCAGACGAATTGGATCACTACACCGGCAACGTGTGGACGCACATCATCTCCCTCCATCGTGAAGATGCGGAGCGGCTTGGCTACAACCACGCGGAGGCATGGCGCACATTGCTGCGTACCCACCGCAATGACATCGCCGCGGCGATGAAAATACCGCCGGAGGATTTCCACTGGTACGCAGCGTTCCATGACGAGGGAAACCATCCCCATGTCCACATGATGGCGTGGTCGGTGAAACCCAATCAGGCGTATCTGTCCAAAGACGGTATCCGCCAAATCAAGTCCACACTCACCAACCAGATCTTCCGTCAGGAACTGCTCCATGTCTACGAGCAGAAAAGCAAGTCCCGCGACGAGCTGGTGGCGGAAGCGCGGAAAGCCATGCTGGAATTGGCGAAGGCCATGCGGGAGATGACCTGCATCCACCCGGAGGCGGAGCAGATGATCGGGGATCTGTCGCGGCAGCTCGGTCAGGTCGGCGGCAAGAAAACCTACGGCTATCTGCCGAAGCCGATGAAAAAGCTGGTGGATGAGATCGTCGATCAGATGGCGCGGCTGCCCACCGTGGATGCGTGCTACCAAACGTGGTGGGAGCTGCAATGTCAGGTAGAAGATTACTACTCCGAAGATAAAAAGAGGACACGCCCGCCGCTGTCTCAACAAAAGAAGTTCCGCCAGATCAAGAACGCCGTCATCAAAGAAGCGGAGCATCTTCGCATGAACAGATTTTCCTTTGAGGATGAGGAAATGCAGGATGACGGCGAACAGATCAGTACCTACGGCATGAGCTATGAATGTCAGGATCTGCAAAGCATAGCGAATGATGACAGTTTCCCTCTGGAGGAACGGGATGAAGCGGCGGAGCAGTTGGAGCAGCTTGCGGATGCAGGCGACGCCTACGCGCAGTACATCATCGGCACGGCGTACCGTGACGGCGGGCTGCTGATACCAGACACGGTCAAAGCACAAAAGCTGTTGGAACGCGCGGCCGAGCAGGACTTGGACGCGGCACAGTACGCCCTTGGAAAGCTGTATCTCTCTGATGATGCAGATGTGCACGATCCCGCCAAGGGCATCTATTGGCTGAAACGCTCTGCGGACAATGGCAACGATTATGCCGCCTACCGGCTGGGCAAGGAATATCTCAGCGGCAAAAATGTATCAAAAGACACTTCGACTGCGGCGGAATACCTGCGGCAGGCCGCGGATAACGGCAGCGCCTACGCCCAATACCTGTTGGGCAAGCTGACCCTCATGGGTGAGGGCGTTCCGAAGGACATGGACGCCGCCTACGAATGGTTCGCGGCGGCAAGAGATAACGGCCATGCCTACGCGGAATTTTTCGTGAAACGCATGGAACGCGGCGAACAGGAGTCGCCCTCCGTCCTGTTGGTCTCCACCCGGCTGCTCTACCACATGGGCGATATTTTCCGGGACAACGCCCCGGCCCCCGCTGCCAACGGTGTCCAAATCGACCACAAACGGCTACAACGCCTGCGGGCAAAGAAAATGGCCATGGGCCATAAGTGGAACGACCACGAGAACGAGTTGAACTACAAGTACATGGAGCCGAGCATGTGAGGCGGTTTAAAATCTGCATGGCAATAGACAAAGAAAAAGAGATAGCTTTCCCCACGGAGTTGTGGTATGTATGTTGGTTACAAAAAGGAGGTGACCTGAATGGCAAAACGAAGACCGTCCGGTGACGGCATGGTGCGCAAGCGGGAGGATGGCCGCTGGGAAGGCCGTATCGTGGTGGGCCACAAGAAAAACGGTACGCCCATCTTCCAGCACGCTTATGCTCATACACAAAAGGAGCTGACGGAAAAGCTCCATCAAAATATCGAACGCTATCAGGATGTGGAACTGACCGAGGACAGCCGCATGACCCTGGGGGAGTGGCTGGACCGCTGGCTGACGGACTATAAAGAGAACACCGTCCGCCCCGGCACCCTTGCGGGGTATCGAAGCTGCATCGAAAACTACATCAAGCCGCAGCTCGGAGGCAAACAGGTGTCGCTGGTGACATCGCAGGATGTGCAGAAGCTCTATCGGAGGCTGAAAGAGAATGGCCGGATCAAGGAGCATCCACGGTTTGGCTATGCGCTGTCAGACACCACCATCAACCGCCTCCACGCCATCTTCCATCAGGCGATGGAGGACGCCCTCCACGCACATATCATCGCCAAGAATCCCGCCGTGGGCACAACAGTGCCGAAGGCAAGCCATGCGCCGAAACGTGTCCTGACCGACAGAGAACTGGACACCTTTCTGGACGCCGTGCGGGAAGACAAGATATGGGGTGACTTCTTCTACGTGGAGCTGACCACGGGCCTGCGGCGGGGCGAGATCTGCGGACTCATGTGGCAGGACTTTGATGCACGGAACGGCGTCCTGCAAGTACGCCGCACCCTTCATAACCGAAAGCTGGGGGTCGATATGCTGGGCAAGACCAAGACCCGCAGCGGTGAGCGCACCATCGTCCTGCCCCGCAGCACGGCGGAAATTCTGCGCCGCCGAAAAGAGAATGCGATCACGCAATGGATCTTCCCAGACCCTGTTCGACCGGAACTGCCGCTGTCTCCGAACTGCGCCTACACGCACATGAAAGCGATCTTACACAAGGCGGGATTGCCGGACATTCGCTTTCACGATCTGCGCCACCCGTATGTCAAGCACACGACAAAAATTTTTAGCTTGCGCTTGATGGATTTTCAAGCGCAGGCTTATCCTGATGCTCGGCGAAAAACTCGCGGAGCTTGTCAGCTTCTTCGGGGAGGACAAAGCCGAAGCCCTGTCCGTCCACTCTGCAATAGAGAGCGATTTTCATATCTGCCACCTCAATCGAAAATGTCTTGGATTTTATATGCGATCTCAATGCGCTTGTCAGGGTACACCAGTACCCGGTCGATCAGCAGCTCGGCCAGCTCGGTGGTCAGCGTGTCCGCATCGAAAATTGCCTTGGACGCTTCCATGCGGCTGTCCTGCCGTGCCTGTTCGTCCTGTTTCTGCTTCGCCTGTGCCAATACTGCGGCATAGGCGTTTTTTGTTTTCAGCAGCAGCTCGTCACACGCAGCCTTTTCCGCCTTGTAGGTGTTCAGGTCGATCTCGCCCATGAGATAGCGTTCATACAGAGTGCGCTTACCGTCTTGAAGCGTCTCGATCTGCTGCTCATATTCGGCGCGTTCCGGTACGGAAGCATCCACCCGAAGCGTACCATCCGGGGCAAGCGGTGCGGCGGCTTCCATCTGCTTTTTCAGCGTCAGGAATACCGCCTGCTCCAGCTCTGCGGCGTTCAGACGCATCTTGTGGCAGCGGCTTTCTACGTCCGCCTCGGAATGGCGGCAGTGATAATATGAGATTTTCTGCATGGTGCGGGACAGCGCATGACCGCAGCAGCCACAGAAGGCTTTGCCCTTCAGCGGGTAGTCCCGCATCTTTTTGTTGGGCTGGGAAAAGCGGAGCTGGCTGGCCTGCACGGTATCAAACACGGCTTTCTCTATGATGGCCGGGTGATGGTCGGGGATGATGTACCACGATTCTCTGTCCTTCAGGCGGCTTCTGGTGCCGCCTACTTCGAGAACCGCCCGCTTGCCGATCACATACACGCCGGTGTAGCGTTCGTCCTCCAAAATGCGGAGAATGGTGGATGCACTCCAAATCCCGTGGCAGCGGGAAATGTCGTGGGTATGATTGCCGTGCGCCGCTTTGTACTGGCCGGGGGTAGGGATGCTTCTGCGGAACAGCTCCCGTGTGATGGCGGTGGCGTTGATGCCCTCGGCGGCAAGCTGGAAGATGAGCTGCACAACGGCAGCGGCCTTCGGGTCAGGCTCCATTCTGCCATCGGCGCTTTTGCGGTAGCCGTAGGGACAGATTTTGCTCTGATACTCGCCGCGCTGCATCTTGGCGTACTTGGCGCTCTTGGTCTTGATGGACATATCGCGGCTGTAATATTCGCTGATGAGATACTTGAACGCCACATCCATGCCGCCGGTGTCGCCCTTGAATTTGCTGCTGTCAAAATCGTCGCTGATGGAAATGAAGCGGGTGTGGAACAGTGGGAACACGCGCTCAATGAAATAGCCGGTTTCAATGCTGTTTCGCCCGAAGCGGGAAAAATCCTTGACGATGATGCAGTCGATTTGATTGGCCCGCACCAGCTCAATGAGCTTCTGTACCTGCGGACGCTCAAAATTCGTGCCGCTGTATCCGTTGTCGATGAACTCCATGATCTCCGTGTTCAGGGCTTCGGGCATGGAGGCTGCATATTCGTGGAGAACAAGACTCTGATTCTCAATGCTCAGACTGTCGTACTTGTAATCCTCGATGGAGAGGCGGATGTAGAGGGCGATCACATATTTCTGCATTGTTCCAGCACCTCCGCATAGGTTTCAAACTCGCTCTGGAAGCGATAGCGCACCGTGATCTGCTTGTCGTGGGATACCTCGATGCGGTCAATCAGCCGCTCGATAAGTGCGCCGGTCAGCGCACGGTCGGTCTTGATTTGTGCGGCATCCTGCTCCAGCGCCCGGTGCTGCTCAATCTGCGTATCTATCGTCCGCAGACCGTCCTCCAACTGTTCCATTTCCACGGCGAGGTCGGCAATGCGGCTTTCGTGCTTTTCCTTGTAGTCGAAATATTCATCCTTGGTGAGAACGCCTTGAACAAGGTTTTCATACAAGCTCCGCACGATGCCGCGCAGCCGCTGGATTTCCTGTTTGCGGCTGGTGATTTTCTCCCGCAGCGCGGTGCGGTCATCGGCCTGTCGGGGCAGCTCCGCAAGGGAGAGGGTGTATTGCCCCAGCACCGTATCAAGCGCATCCTGAAGCATATCTGCCAGCATATCCAGCAACGCATCCTCGCGGATGGTCACGCCGGGGCAGGCATCCTTGCTGATTCGGCTCTGGCTCAGACAATGGTAGAAGTACACATCGTCGGACTTCTTGCGGATATTCCGCTGCCGGTGCAGGCTGCCGCCGCAATGGGCGCAAAACACCTTGCCTTTGAACAAATTCGGCGTGTAGGCTTTGACCTCCCGTGCCTTGGCGCGGCTGGCGGTCTGATTGAGAATTTCCTGCACCGCCGCGAACTGTTCCCGGCTGATGATGGCCTCGTGGGTGTCCCGTACCACCGTCCATTCCTCGGCATCGGCCTTGACCTGCCGGTGATCCACGGTTTTGGTCTGCCCCTGAACGAGATCTCCGGTGTAGACCTCGGAGCGGAGAATAACGCCGACTGTTCGGGTTTGCCACTTGCCGCTGCCGAGCAAATTTTCGTGGGTGATCTTGCCCTGCATCTTCTTATAGTGGCTGGGAGTGAGAACGCCCGCTTCATTCAGCCGCACGGCGATGGTATTGAGGCCAGCGCCCTCGGAAGCCCAGCGGAACATCCGCTGCACCACAACGGCGGCAACAGGGTCGATGATAAGCTGGTGGCAATCGTCTTCCGCTTTCAAATAGCCGTAGGGAGTACGCGCACCGATGAACTTGCCGTCCTTCATGGCCTGCCGCTGCTGCGCTCTGATCTTTCGCCCGATGTCCAAAGCGTAGGCTTCGTTTATCATGTTCCGCAGCGGAATGATGATACCGGAATGGGCATCCTCCGGGGCGGCGGTGTCGAAGTTTTCATTGACCGCAATGAAGCGGATGCTGCGGATGCGGAAATACTGCTCGATGTAGTAGCCGGTGTCGATGGTGTTTCGCCCCAAACGGGAGAGGTCTTTCACGATGACGCAGTTGACGTGACCGGCCTCAATATCCGAGAGCATCTGCTGAAAGCCCGGACGGTGGAAGTTTGTCCCGGTCGCGCCGTTGTCGATATAGGTATCGTATACGCTGATCTCCGGGTACTGCTCCAGATAGCGGGCAATAATCATCTGCTGGGTTTCAATGGATACGCTGTGCGTGTGGGTATCCTCCACCGAAAGGCGGACGTAGATCGCGGCGCGGCAAGCGGCGTCGGCCTCCTGAACGGCCACCGCAGCCGTTTCTTTTCTGCTTTTTCTTGCCATGCTCAGCCCACCTTTCTCTGTTCGTAATCTTTCTGCTGCGCCGCCAGCGTGAGAAGCTGCAACGCCTTTTGGTATTCGTCCTCATGGGTAAAGGTAATATCCAGCTCCTTTTTCCCACGGACGCGGATGCTCTGTACCATGTGAATGAGCGCCCTGCGGTCTAAGGTTTCCAGCGTGGAGAACTGCGTAAACTGCGAAATCCAGCGGTTGCGCTCGCTTCGGTTTTCCAGCACCGCCGTGAGTTTTTCCTTGAGAATGCGGACACTCTCGCGGATGTCCGAAGCCTGCTTGGTGTACTTGGCCTTGTAGGAGGCGTATTCTTCCTTGGTAAGCATACCCCCCACAAGGCTTTCATAAAGCCGTGCCTTGAACTCCAGCACCTGCTCCAACCGGCGCTCGTTGTCGGTAATGTGGTCGCTGTATTCCTTGGCAAGCGCCTGATTGATGCTGGTCTGGTCAATGCCGGTCAGCAGCGCCTCCAGAGAAGCAATATTGCCGATATAGGCTTTCAGGCTGTCCCGCACACAGTCGATCAGGCTGCTTTCTTTCAGCATGACCGGATGGGTGCAGCCCTTTTTCTTGCCGGTGGGACAATAATAGTAGTTGTACTCCTTGCCGTTTGCACGGTTGGTCTTGCGGGTCATGCGGCTTCCGCAGCACCCGCAGATCAGGATACCGGAGAACAGATACACTGTGTCCTCGTTGGGAGAAGTCCGGGTATCCAGCCCCTTGATGCGCTGCACCAGCTCAAAATCCTGACGGGCGATCAGCGCTTCGTGGGCATCCGGGACACGCACCCACTCGGAGGCGGGGCGCTGCTCCATCTGCTTGATCTTGTAATGCGGCGTACCCTGTTTGCCCTGCACCAGCGTTCCGGTGTAGGTTTCGTCCTGCAAGATGCGGATGATGGTGGTGGCCGACCACTTGCAGTCAGCCTTGTCCGCATAGCCCTTTTTCGCGTAGGGCAGGCCGTTGTTCTTCTTGTAAGCCAGCGGGGAGAGGATACCCAGCCGGTTCAGCTCTGATGCGATCTTGGAGGCACTTGCGCCCTCCAGCCGCATACGGAAGATGTCGCAGACAACGCGGGCGGCGTAGGGGTCAGGGACGAGTAGGTTTTTATTATCCTCGGCTTTCATGTAGCCATACACCGGGAACGCGCCGACGAAATCGCCGTTGCGCCGCTTCACGTCCAGTGAGGTGCGGGTCTTGATGGAAATGTCCCGGCAATAGGCTTCGTTCATAATGTTCTTGACCGATACGGTCAGATCATCGCCGCTGTCGTGGGCGGTGTCGATGCTGTCGGTGATGGCAATGAAGCGCACCCCATAGGCCGGGAATACCCGGCGCAGATACCGGCCGGTTTCAATGTACTCGCGCCCCAGTCGGGAGAGGTCTTTTACAATGACGCAGTTGATGTTGCCGTCGGTGACATCCTGCATCATTTCCTTGAATGCGGGACGGTCAAAGATGATGCCGCTGTATCCATCGTCGATCTTTTCGGAAACGACCTCAATATCCGGGTTGCGCTCTACAAAGTTTTCAATGAGCTTGCGCTGATTGGAAACGCTGTCGCTTTCGCTGGAATGATCGTCGGTATAGGACAGGCGGATGTAAGCGGTAGCTTTGTATTTAGGCATGAAAAAGCACTCCTTTCTCCCGGACTGCTCCCGCATGAAAAGAGTGGTTATCTGGCTATTAGGTTTTCATCCTTTTCCACACCGATCATAGCACTCCCTGCGGAAAAAAGCGAGGATGTCGCTCAGCGCAAAATGCCTTGCAGACATTCCTCTAACGTAACACCGTTCCCGGCAAAGCAGGCGTTTACCACGAAATCGCCGCAGCGGAAGCGGTAGGGATTTTTGATCTGGCGGATAAAGGCGGCAATGCGTTCTTCCTTGGGAAGATTTTTGTCAACAGAGACTTCCCGGATGTCCACCAGCTCATCCGTGTGGATTCGGGATTCATTCGGCGTCGGCTGCATCATGGCGATCTCCTTTCTCGGTTTGGTGGTTTTCCTCAAGGTCACATGAATGCGCTGACGGGAAAGCCCGTCAGCGCATGGTATCTGACATTGAGAGGCGGCTGCGCGGGCAGAATTGGAGCCACATAACATAATGGTGAATACCGGCGCAGCCGCTCTGCTTGTCTATTTGAGAAGATCCATCCTATTTGCCACGCACCCCGGATAGAGGGCATGATGCAGGCCGCCCTTGGCAGGGCTGTCATAACTCCACGATACCGCTGTCCCAAAGGGCTGGCGCATACCGCAGGGTTCCCCCTCAAGTCTGTGGGAGGGCGTGAGCAAGTTTCATTATCCGCCGCGCTGTCATCGCGCCCGATTTGCCGAATCGGGTCTAAGGCTGCGTAGATCGCTCGGATGGCTTTTCCGGAATCACCTCCTTGAAGCCATCGTTTTGGCGGCGCGCCTTATGCCGCTATCACGCGGGTTTTGTGCCTGCATCATGGTCTATTCAGTTTTCAACGTTC